>OMFO01000652.1_pt1 | contig 13639 bp, 9 predicted proteins | sample 1645611 | NCBI WGS metagenome assembly OMFO01 (sample SAMEA103958147, study PRJEB25191) | human gut metagenome | biome: human-associated habitat [ENVO:00009003]; feature: intestine environment [ENVO:2100002]; material: feces | place: Germany | collected 2013/2015
TAATCTATCTTCTATAGCATTCTCATATTCAGTAACTTCATTAAAAGCGCCAACAGATGCTACTTGATTGTTTAATAATGTCTTATCACCAGTATAGTTCTTATACCAGGATGGCATTGCTTTATCTATAGACTTCTTTCTTGCTTGAAGTCTATAACGCATATCATCTAGTTTAGCTAAAGTATACTCGTTACCTCGTAATTCAGCAGGGTTAGATGTTGATTTAACTATTTCTGTAGCATTATTAACCTCATTGAGCATATTATCTAACACTCTCTGTTGTTCTTGTAACTTAAATAGTTCTCTAATCTCATCTTTAGATACTATTTGATCTGTAGATTGAGCATTATCATTAATCGTATTAAATGCATTATCTACAGCTTTCTCCATCTGAGTAGATAGTGCTGCATTTGAATTAAGTGCTTGCGCTCTATTAGTAAGTTGCTGATTCTTATCTGTAAGGTCTTCTAATGAAGCCTTAAAATCTTTCTCAGCTTGCATATATAAACCTACTAGATTACCAAACTCTTCAGTATTCTGTTCGATACCTAAATTTTCAGCTAGATCTTTCATTCTATCAGATTTAGCTACAGTAAATACACGAGATGCAAACTGTGCTTCTTCTAAAGCACCATCACTTGTAAAACCTTCTGGTAGATTCTCTGTAGGTCCTTCAGCCAGATTAGCCCATGCATTAACTACTTCGGATTCAACACCTTTAAACTTACCACTAGCGTAAGTAACTGCTTTAGACATATCTTCCTTAGTATTAATCTCACCTACAGCAAGCTCATTTACTTTATCCATCCCTTTAGTTTCCTTATATAAGGAATATGCTCCTCTAGCATTTACGCCTACTTGCATAGGGGATAAAAGACTAGCAGCTGCACCAAGCTTTACATTATTCCAGTATTCACTGTCATTTTCATATAAAGCGTCTTGATAGCCAAAAGGACTACCGAGTATATTTACAAGAGTTCTACCTTTTTCTTTATAAGCGCCAAATAGAGATGAAGCTAAACCTTCTAAGTTCAAATCACTATCATCAAAATCCCCTCTTTTGTAAGCTGCACCAGTAGTATATTGTGCACCTTCTTCTAATGCTTCATTAAAAGAAGTAGCAAGATTACGCACTGCTAAATCACCACCTATATAAGCAGCTTTAGCAGCTCTACTAGCCCAACTTCTAGTTGCTTTATCTATAGCATTTCTACCTAATACATACTTAGATAAAGTCTTTTTAGCAGCATCAGCAGCTTTATCACCTATTGCTTCAATAGGGTCTGATAATAAAGCACCTTTCTTTATAGTCTTACCTAGCCAACCATCAGCAATTTTACCAAAGTACGGTAACATGATGACGTCACTAGCTAAGTTAGATGTATAAGTAATAGACATATTCTGAGCAAAGTCTCTATCCAAACCTTGTCTTGCTTGTATCTGAGCTTCTGCTAAGATAGGATTAGTAGATTCAATCTGACCATCTAATATCTTTTCAAATATCTTATCGTCAGATAACCTTGCATATCTTTCATCTAGACCGTTTGCACGAGCTTCATCTGCAATGTTGGAAATAGTTAAACCTGTACTAGTAATTAACTGAGCTACTCTATCTCTATAATCATCTGCAACATTAGCGTTAGCTTCATTTTCAGCTTGCTTATAGTTAGAATAAAGTAACATACCAGCATTAGCTACGTCTAAAGCAGCTGATATGGCACCTACTGTACCAGCAGCTACACCACCAACAGTACCACCTGCAGCAGTACCAGCACCAGGTACAACACTACCTGCTATAGCACCTGAAGCTGCCCCTATAGCTGCTTTAGAGATTGCCTTTTTGAAGACGGATCTAAGAGCGGTAGAAGCATATGGAGCTACTTGCCATAACCATGCAGATGAAGAAGAACCTACAGCTTGTGGTACATTATATATCCATTTACTTGGCTCTGTCCACTTAAACTCTTGATTCTCACTCATAGCTTGTTCAAATCTAGAATCTACTTTATATCTTTCAATATCAGCTTCATCTGTTTCAATATCTGCATAGAGTTCATTAGCTTTATTCTGATAGGACTTTAAGTCTGCTTCTTGCTTTTCTCTGATATCAGAAATATTGCTCATATCAGGAGATACACCTAAAGACATTAACGCTTCTCTTGTACTATACAAGTTACTATCTATATTGCTCAATTCATTCTGAATCTGTGATATCTCAGCTTCATCTTGTGAAACTGCTAAATGGTTTAGCAAGTTATTTCTTTGACTCACTAAACCATTATAAGTTTCAAACAAATTAATGTTCGATTTAATTCTATCCATCTGTGGTAATACTTCACGTCTAAGTATACCCTGAGTATTAGCCAATTGTGCTTCGTTCATAGCACGCAAAGAAGCTGCCACAGAGTTAGTTATTAAATCATATGTACTAAGATTATTACGAGATTCGTCTAATGTGTCATCAGTATCTAGAGCTGGCTTATAAGAATCTTTCTGATAACTAGCAAGATCTCTAAGTATTTCATGAGGACTAATAGTACTACCTACTTCAGGGTTTACAGTACCGTTAGAAGCACCTAAATAATCTTCATAATTCTTCTTGCGAAGCTCTATTGCCAATGGAACACCACTGTTGTTTTTAGTTTTCTCCATAGATCAAATCTTCATTACTTTGTCTATAATTTATATTACCTTTAGAACCTAATTTGCTATATTGGAACTCTTCAAGATTTGCTCTTTCTCTTGTTTGTTCATTATTGAGTACACCTTTCATAACAGGTATTTCAATGTATACTCCATTATATTGAGTTTCGTGACCAGGTGCAAATGTACCATCATCTGCAATTCTCACACTCTTAATATCAGCAATTCTACCATTATAGTTAGGTATCTTACCATTTAGACTATTTACAAACTTTTGGAAGTCTTCATTTTTTATAATTTCTTCAGATGTATCGTCCCCAAAGAAACCAGTATCAAAATAGTCTTTATAGATATCTTTATTGTTTAAGAAATAATCTACTGGTATGTATGCTTTATATTCCTGAGTATATGATTCATTACCGGGAAGACCATTCTCAAGTAATACTTTACTGGTAGGAGTAATACCCATATTGGGTATATTATTATTAATGAGATCCTGTTCAAACTTAGTTCTAGCTGAACTCCAATTAGCACTATTAACAGGTACACCCATCTTAGCATTAACATACTGCTCTTGTGTCATCATACCAAATATATTATTACCAGAGTAAATAGGACTACCATTGATACCCTTTACTACTGAATTCTTATCAAGCTCAGCATCGTTGATAAAGTTAGCTTGAGGACCTATATCTGTTGATAATTCTTCCCATACTGTCTTAGCAGTTTTGTTACGGTTTAACGGTAATTGTTTACCGCTTTCTGTAACTCTATCTACATAGGATTTTTGCCATTTACTACCAGGTGTAAATGTCTTTTGAGCTCTCTCAAATTGAGAATTATATTTTATAGTTACACCATCTTCAGTTTTAATTGTGTCTGGTTTACTTAGCAGTGTATAAGCAAGTTTAGTAGAGAATTGAACTGGCATAGTCTTTTCTCCAGGTGCTTTCTTTGTAGCAGCAGCTCTAGCTGTAATTAAAGAGAAAGGATTAACCTCTCTAGTAGGTCTAATAGTTCTATCAATATTAGATTCTACAATAGAATTTCTTAGCCATTGAATTGCTTCAGCATCACTTGCTCCAGTATTCCTTTTATAAACTTCCATATGCTTTTGAGCCTCTGGAGTGTTTACTATATCGTTCAAGTGAGCATCTGCTACATTCTCGAGATCGCTAAGTGTGTTGCCAAAATAGTCATAACCACCTTTAGTATATAAATAACCCTTCTGTAATTTAGCATAATAAGGATCTGCTAATTCTCTAATATCTTTATATGCTAAAGGAGCAATATCGTTGAAAATACCTGATTTTGTACTATCATAGTTTGCAAAGTCTACATTATGCCACATCTCATTAAATTTACCAGCAGCAGCTAACAGTTGATTAAACTTTATTCTCTGCTCCATTCCTTCTTTACTCTGGAGTAATATAGATAATTTAAGTCTATCTACATTGTTAATGATAGAATTAATCTGAGCTCTACCTTCTGGAGTCTTAAGTAAATCAATATTCTGAGATAGTTTATCAATAATTGGTTTAGCTTTACCGAGTGTTTCATCATACCAAGTTTGCATATCCTTTAAAGAAGGAGATCTGAAATCAGACCATTTATCTAATGCTCCAGATAAGTCTGAAATAGCTTTATCTACTCTAGCATTTGCATCTTTACCAAGTGTATACAGTTGTTGGAAAGGTAGTGGAGCATAGGTATCTATAAATTGAGCTTGTGCTGGATTATCATATCTATTAACCATTCTTCTTACCCTTTCTATTATTGTAATACATATTATCCATATCTGCTATCAATTGACCAGGGTTACCATATGCTAAGAAGTTCCTTAAGTAAGGATATATCATAGCATCCCTAGCAGCTTCATTACGCATCTTTTCTTTAGTCTGAGACCCTTGACCTAACTGACCAGCAGCAGTAGCACCAAAGTTTCTTGCAGCAGCTCTATTACGGGCATTTAAGTCATTAGTAAGTACAGTATTTTGTACATATTGCTGACCTAAATTGTTCATCATATTTGCGTATTCACCTAAGTATTGATTATTAGCATTATCTCTATTAGCGTATACTGAAGCATTCTGAGCATATTCCCCAGCAGCTAATTGATTTCCATATGCTAAATTCATACCAGTATTAGGATTAAGTCTAGCCATGTTATTACGAGCAATCGCTCTAGATCTTCTGTTAGCCGCAAGAGTAGGCTCTATGTTAAGTCTACGACTAGTCATAGCTCTATTAATAGCTCCAGAGTAAGGAAGGACTTGGTCTTCTGTTTCAGGTCTACGTCTACTTTGAATCCAATTATACAGTATAGGAGATAAACCAGACAGACTGTCAAAGTTAGATGAAGACTTACTAGGTGTTTTAATCTCATCTGGTATAGGTTCATTTACACCTACAGGAATTGTTTCACCAGTAATGGCATCTACGCTATTATCTATTGGGTCATTATTATATATATATGTTCTAACAGGTGCAGGACCAGATTTAGGTACAAGGTTTTCTGTCCAATTAATCCCATTCAAGTAATTCATTACTGGAACACCCCAATTAGAGTTCTTAGTTGCACCTAAACCAGCTTTATTACCTGTGTTATTAAAAGCATTTGTAAGAGCACTATTAACTGCTGTACCTTGTACTGGAGAGGTTAAAAAATTAGCAATAGGTTTGCCTAATCGTCTAGTCCAATCACCTTTACCATCTGCATATGCAGGTATTCCTTTTACTTTAGGCTTAATACCTTTCTTAGCTTTAACTGCTTCTTGCTCTGTAAGCAATTGTTCATACATTGCATTTGCATTTCTTTTATTTAACATATCGGTATTCTTAGCAAATATGTCATTACCTTTACTCTTTTTCGTCATTTTAGTAAGTTTTTCACCTTCTTGTGCAAATGTTCTATTTGTACCAGGTCTCTTAATTCTATCAGATAAAACAGATTCAAGATTAGAAGCATCTATTAAATGATTGTCTGTACCTGGTTTACTATTAGGTACTTGTTCAATATTACCAAAATCATCTCTTATTACTTCATTATTATCTACATAAGCTAAATCTGGTAATATACCACCATTTTCAAAAGTATAAGCTAAAGAATTATCATCCCAATATTTTTGTTCAAGTGTAGCTGCATTACCTTTCCCCATTGCTATTTCTTTAGCATTTGCTTTAATACGTTTTTGCTTATTAATTGCATTCTTTCCAAAGATACTTGATACAAGGTTTCCAACACCACCTACAGCTCCACCTATAGCTGTACCAATACCAGGAAGGATAGCAGAGCCTACAGAAGCACCTTTGGCAGCACCCCCTAGAGTACTGCCAACAATATCTGCACCAGATCCTTCTTCTGTAAAGCCTTGTAAACCAGCTCCCAATATAGAAGCAATTTCTAAACCTTGATCTATACCAAAAGCGTAAGCTGGAACTTTCTTTTTATTTATTTTCTTTTTCATATTATATCAATGAATATCTGTATGCTGTACTAATATAAGGAACTTTAAATGTATTACCACCATTGCAATCATATTTGTAATGACAGATTAAATATTTCCCTTTCATTCTATCTCTATAAGATTTGTTTACTAACTCTTCAGCCTCATTTAATTCTCTACTACTACGAGGAATACAGAATTTATAAGTATCCTCTCTATAATCTATATCATCCTGAGTAAGAGTAAAACTAGTTTGTCTTTTAGTTTCAAAGTAGATGTTATCAAATTTAGTATCGTAAGTAAAGTCACCACCATATTCAACATTATCAAATGTTTTAGTTTGAGGGTACTTGTCATTTACTATAAATCTAACATAAGATATTTTATCTTTGCCAGTAAACATATCTAATTCATTACCTGAATTATACTTATATACAGCTAAATTCTTGTATATCATTAATTTATCTGTAAATTCAGCATACCAATCAGGTCTATAAGTATAGAATGAAGTAAAAGCTCCAACTTGTTCATTAAACACTAAAGTCTTATCTTCTAGAGTAAGAAGAACTTCATTGTATTTCTTATCATATACAGATATAGGATCATTTGTAATTATATCCTTATTATCGTGTAAATAAGATTGTACACCTTTTAATTTAGATACCGTACGTAATTGATTATCAAAACCACATATTTCATTTCTATCGGCATCATACCAATATACTGTACTATCTGATTGTGTTGCAGTTCTTAATTGATTCTCTTTAGAACCATTCTTAGTAGTAAAGTAATCAAACCTAGTTAATACACCTCCTGTACCTAACGTAAGCGCACCTGCATTATTATCTTGGATAAGAGAACGTTCATTTACAGCAAGTGTGCCAAAAGCGTCAGTTTGCCAGAACAACAAGTTATTCTTAAATAACTTTAAATTATTTATAGAACCAAATCTAGTATCAACATCTAAATAATTAGCAACCCTGAATTTAGTCCATGAATCAGTTACTTCCAAGTTAGTTTTAGGTTCTGAGTTCATTACCCTAGTATCTGTATGTAAATTATCTATACTATAGATTGATTTACTAACATAGTTTTTAGCTCTAGGTTGAGCAGAATAAGCATCATTATAAGCATATAATGGCGTATTCTGAACATATATAGAACCTACTTGTACAATATCATTCTCTACAAAATGGTTTGCATAGCCTGTACCAGATTCATAAGTTTTAGCTGTACCTACAGTATCAGTTCTCAATGAAAGATTAATAGAAGACTCTAATGGTATATAAGCACCATTATATGCTCTAATTCTTTCATTATCCGGTTGTTCATAGTTATCGCTAGCGTTATGATATGCTAACATACAGTTAGCATAATCTAATACCCCAACGTACGTATCACCACCGAATACATTTACTTTAGTATTACTATTGTCTTTTGCATTGACATAAGACCCAGTACTTATATATACAGAGTTCTGTCTTGTAGCATAACTATTGCCACCATAAGGTGTTACAGATTGTCTTAAATTGGCAATGAGAATTGTATTAGCGCTTTCTGGTCCAGCAGCTAATTCTGGTACTTCTCCAACCATGGTGTTACGAGAAGTCATATCTGTACTCTGGAATATTGCACATACTCCATGAGGTCCAACCTTCCTAACATTATTATCATCATAATCATTAGCCTTAGATGTATCTCCATATACCCAGTTATAATACACCATGCTACCTACATTGGTAGCTTTAGTTTTCCACGCATCATCATCTAAGTCAAATGGATCTGTATTAGTAGCAATTGTAATGTCTTGAATTGATGCAGAATTATATCCCCCTGTAGTAATTTTATTGTAATACTTAGCTAGAGTAGCATCATACCATGATTCTGCACCCATATAGATTGCATTGTTTGCAGTAGATTGCTTTATAGAATCTCCTACAGCTGTAACTGATGCATAAGCCCAACCGCTGTTCTTAGCCCAACTAGTACCAGTATTTGAGGTTATATTCTTTAAATCATGTTTTGAAGCTTTTGCTCCAACCAATACTTTGACTTTATCACCATTGGGTACAACCTTATCATTCGCAGGAGTACCATTACCCATAGATTCATCAGGAGATATTGAAGATCGTAGTCTATATATACCTTTAATCTCTGTAGCTCTACCTGTTACTTCAGATGCATTTGTTCTATTAACACATATTTCTGGTGATACGAATAAGAAATATTCGTTAGCATTCTGACTACTAAAGTCAAAAGCATGTGCATATTTATTATTTTGTGACACCATACCGTGAGAAGTAGAATAAGTAAGATATGGAAAAGCAGTTAATTGATTTGTATTATCATAATTACAAACACAACTAACAGCCCCTTGCATCAATATTGTTCTATCTGAAATAGTTCTTTCGCATCTTACAATCTCATAACCAGTAATCTTCTTACTTTGGATTAAATCACTTGGTATATTAACTGTGAATTGTACACCTAATGGGTGTGTAACTACTTCCAAACTATTAGTAGTATTACCACCAATATCTACTCGCATACCTGAAGTAAAGATGTTATAACCAGGTGCACTAGCCTTAGGCATTCTAATATCAGCAATCCAGTGTGCAGAGGATGCTACATTTTCTTCATTATAGAATACAATAGCAAAACGATATATTTCATCTCTCATGTAACTCCTTGCCATTGATTCTACTTCACTATTACTATAGTTTAATATCTTAGCAGTAGCATCAGCAAATTGCAAAGAACCTGCATCTGACCAAGAACCGTCTTCCTCAATATTGTATAAGTCTAGAGTAGATGTAGAACGTGCTTTAGAATTTAATGAGAAAGAATCTTCAGCATAACCTGTCCTAGATGTAGGTGCATCACTTTCAATTAGATTGGTTTTTATAAACCTATATGAAATATTTTTACCTATACCACCATATACATATTTACCTGTAGCATCTGGAGCATATAAATACTGACTATTATCATCATAATTTGCAGGACAAATACAGTCGTGATTAGTTGGTATATCTTTAGTACTTATTTCTGAAGTAGAAAATGTTATAGAATCCTGTCCAGATGTAGAAGTTAATAATATTTGACCATTCTTATTGCATCTATATGCTCTAGCATCAAATTCATCATCACTAATATCCCAAGTCTGTTCAGTGATATTAGCAGCAAATAACATGTTATCTTTAGATTCTATTACTTTGGGAGTAAATATATAAGTACTTAAACCATTGAATTCTTCTAGAGTAAGCTCATCAATAACTGAACCACCTTTATCTTCATAAACTAAAGTATTATTTGAAATACTTATTTCATCTATCACTGTAATAACGGGTTCTGCAGTATTACTAGAGTAATATAGAGAGATTATTCTAGCTCTACTAAAAGAGTTAGTATCAACAGTAGTCTGTAGTTTAATGGACCTATTAGTAGTTTCTTCTTTAGAACTACCATATATATCTTGGCTGTTAGTATTTTCTAAACTTCTAGATACTGTAATAATTGGAGATAAAACAGATATAGACGTTTCAGATGTTCTGGGATTAAATAGTTGATAGCAATATTGATACTTACCGGCTTTCAATCCACCTGTACCTAAACCTTTAAAGAATAAAGGTGGTAATTGACTCTTTGGTGATATATTTAAAGAGTCTACATTAAGATTAGGATGAGTTGTGGCTACATTTAATACTCTAATCTGATGTACCCCATCACACCAGTATATCTTAACTAGATCATCAGATTCCCATTTACAAACACTACTAACAGCATAATGACCATCTATAATAGGAATATCCAATGCTACATTGGACGCTACTGTAGTCACTATAGGTTCAGTTTCAGATGCACCAAAATCGTATCTATATATATTGAAGTTACTACCTTTCTTAGTAAACACAATTGCCCAATCCCTAATTGTATTTGTATGGACTATTGTTTCACCATTCAATGTCAATGTAGGATTGAGCTTACGAACGCCTTCAATATTCTGCATTACTCCAGTAGAACTATTATCATTGGCAATAATACGTATATTTTCTGCCCACTGATATTGTCCTGAATCTATAACTGAATAGTCTAGATCACAGTTCATTCCTTTCTGGAAAGTATTTGTTTGTCTTTGTGCATTCATTATCTATTAGCATTATAAATATGTTGTATTGAACCAGTATGACTATAGAAGGAACTATGATCATTATACTCTGGATAGATCTTATTCCATGTATGTTTAATAGACTCCATCTCATCTTCATTAGGAAGCATTGCTTCTGCATATGCCTGTTTACAGTAGTAGTTCCAGGAGTTTCTCATATTTGCATACATACGTTCGTTCCATTCTCCTCTTATATATTTCTGAAAAGCAATCTTCTGAGTAATATACCAATATATTGCTTCCAAGTAAGAGATATTATCTGGTACCATAGGATAGCCATCCTCATCAGTAATAATAGCACTGTAAGACAGCTTTAAATAACCACAAGGAACATTCGTCATAATGTAACCAGGTTTAATACTGTATTGTAAATCCCAGTTAGGATTAACGCTAGTATTACCTCTAATATAGTCAATATTAACAGTATGAGTATTTATAAGATTACGTAAGATAGTCTTCATATTCTCATTGGTATTTAGCATTTCTAATGCTTCTGTTTTATCTATATTACCGTATAAGTCTACTACTAAATCTACTAATACTTCATCTTTAACTAGCATTTCGGGTTTATCACAGCATTTCTTGCAGTCTTCACAACCCCAAGCAGCAAATGAACCTGTGGCTTTCCTCATAGGAAACCAAGGTCCATCACAATTAAAAGAGTATGCTACTTGATGTAATTTATGAAGATTACAAGGTAATTGAGCTTGGTGACAATCAATCTTTATAATTGGTGCACCATTCACACCAGATACAACTCGCTCAAATTGCTGTACTGCACCAATTTTTTCCATAGCTTCTCCTACCCACTCTCGCATATCTGATATTAAAATATCATCTTCTTGCAATCTCAGGTCTGCTATTACTTTAGCTATTGCAGTTTTAACTGATGTTAATTTTGTTATCATAACTCTAAATAATCTCTTTCTTTATTCTTAATAATCTGAGCTAATCTTCTTTTATTGTCTCTTGTCATTATTAATTGATACATTGTCTTATTGTGATTAAGCATATTATGTTTATTCCAATAGTATCTGTATTTATAAAAGTTAGAATGCTCATTCAAATGATAAACTATTTTACCTACTTTCTTTGTTTCTGCATAATCTATCCTGAGACTCCTACCACTATATTCTTTTGGTTTATGTTTTACTATACTTAAGGTACCTAGTCTACATGGCAATTTTATCTCTTTACCATTCTCTATTAATTCATCTCTTAAGTATTTAAAATAATCATTGATTATATCTCTAAACACTCTATATTCTACTTGGTATAATGGGTTATCACCAACATAATCAATATAAGATTTATAGAAGTCTTTGCCAGTATAAGATTTAGTTTCTTGCATTTAGTTCATTATTAACGTCGTTAGTACTATTATTCGTGGTGTCAGTAGGTACTGATAACATAAAATTTAACTCTTTGCTAAAGATTAAATTCTTTAATGTAGGTATTTTGTCAGCAGGCATTGGATAAGTTGAATCGTAATCATAACAATCTTCAGCTTTTGTAGGATCTTCTAATATACCATCTATTTCTACATATTCTAAAAAACCAGGACCACTTAGGTATAAGTGATTATTCTTTATATAAGCAATATAATCATTACATGTATATTTTCTGCTAGTCTGATATTTAGCTTTTGTTTCTGTCCCAACCTGTATTAAGTTGCCATACATATCTTTCACAGCAACTAAACCAGAACCAAAGTGTAAATCTATGAATTTAGGTAATTCTTCATCAGAAATATAATTAAAACCATTAGGTACTCCACATCTACTTACTTTGGATATGTGTAAAGGTCCAATAGTTTGTATATACTCTGGATTTATATCTCTACCCTTATCTAGATCCTGTTTAATTAAATATGCTCTATATTGATGTATCCACTGCTCTATTTGTATACGTGATAAGTTCTCAGATTCACTGATATTATTATCACGTACAATGAGCAAAATATCATCAATTATTGTATTTAATGAATTAAATGTCATAGTCTTTAGTATTTGTACTCCATTCATCAGAAGTGATTAAACTATTGAATTCTGTTGATGTTGCATCGTATGTTGGAAACGGATAAACGATATCACTATTATCATCTTCTTCCAAAGTCATCATAGGCGGAAATAAAACATCATAATGCTCAATATGAAGTAATACTTCGGTTTCATCTATGTTCATCCTTGGATTATCTATTCCTAGTTGTTTTTTTGCTTCTTCTGGAATAGAATCAAATAATTCTTTTGGTATTATTATAAACTTCATATTACTTTGATTTTAGGGTTTGTAAATAGTTGTAGGCTTTGATACATCTGTAAATCATGACCATTACCTGTAAGGTCTTTCCATACAGGGTTAGCTGCCATTTGTTCATTAGTAAGATCTAATGCTGAATACCTTGCCACCATACCAAGAATAGATGGGAAATCATCATCGCCTTCTGAAGTAGGGGTATAAAGACCGTATTTACGTTGAGCTTGTTCTTCCATTAATTTCCTGTATTGCTCATACCAAGACTTATAATCTAATACAGGACCTGCTACACTTATAAGCTTATCTGTATCTTCTACATGTGTTTCATAATGTTTCTTCATACTTATAAGTTATTTATTGTTATTGTTATTTGTTCTTTATTATCCATCGCCTTCTGAAGTAGGGGTATAAGCTTGTTATAAGCTACAGTAGAATTAGATATCCAATCTTCTTTCATCCCATCCCAAGTACCTACCAGTATACATCCTTCAGTATCGGCTGTTTTATTGCCTTTGTGGATACGTATACCTAAGAAGTGAGGTACATTAAGTATCTCAGGCATAATACGCTTAAAACGGTTAGAATAGCTTAATTTCACCTCATACGTACCAGCAGGTACAGCAGTATCCCCATACACCTTTTCCTTGCATTTACATGCAATTCCTTTAGGTGTATTAGGACATACTTCAGGTAATGGTCTTACTGGATCTTCAAGTGTATCGCATAGATAAGCACCATCTACATATAACTCCCCAATAGTATATTCATTAGTACGAAATATTCTATCTAATCTGAGTTCCATTAGATTATACTTTTAGTTACACTTGTTTTAAGTTTAGATCTAAAATCCAAGAAGTTTTCATATCTTGTTTTACACATTTCATCTTTGTTTAAACCTAACTTATATGCAAAGTAATCATTAACCATTTTCAATTGCTGATTAACATCCCAATTATTAAGTAATACATCACGAATAATGGAATCATCATTGATATTAGATTCATTAATAATTACTTGTTCACATTCATAATATGTATTATCGTCCTTCTTTACTTCTTCAATATTATAATTAAAAGCGTAAGAATTATCATCTAACTTTTGAATCATTTCAGGACGTTCACTATAG
>OMFO01000661.1_pt1 | contig 13314 bp, 9 predicted proteins | sample 1645611 | NCBI WGS metagenome assembly OMFO01 (sample SAMEA103958147, study PRJEB25191) | human gut metagenome | biome: human-associated habitat [ENVO:00009003]; feature: intestine environment [ENVO:2100002]; material: feces | place: Germany | collected 2013/2015
CGCTTACGGCATGGCATACCCCCGGCAGATGTTCCACGTGGAACATCTGCCGGACTTTTTTGTTGGAAAAACCCCTTTTTTATCCCTTCTGTTTGTGCTATAATAGATACAAGCGGCCCTAAAGCCGCCAAAAAACGCAAAAACAGGGGAGGTACGGCGTGGCAAAAGTCATCGCAATAGCAAACCAGAAGGGCGGCGTTGGCAAAACCACCACCGCCGTCAACCTGAGCGCCTGTGTGGCGGCACTCGGCAAAAAGGTCCTCATCGTCGATCTGGACCCGCAGGGCAACACCACATCGGCGTATGGCATCTCCAAAAACAAGGTGGAGGCCGACACCTACACCTGCCTGATCGACGATGATGACGTCCGCGAGGCCATCATCAAAAGCGAGTACAACGCCGATGTGCTGCCGTCCAACACCCAGCTGGCGGGTGCGCCCATCGAGCTTGTGTCGGTGCCGCGGCGGGAAATGCGCCTGCGCACCGTGCTGGCTCCCGTCGTGCCGCTGTACGACTACATCTTCATCGACTGTGCGCCGTCGCTCGACCTTTTGACCGTCAACGCGCTCTGCGCGGCGGACACCGTCATCATCCCGATGCAGTGCGAGTTCTTCGCGCTCGAGGGCCTGAGCGAGCTGATGGCGACCCTGAAAACCGTGCGCAAAAAGTACAACCGGTACTTAGACATCGAGGGCGTGCTGTTCACGATGTACTCCGGGCGGCTCAACCTGACGATGCAGGTCGTCGCGCAGGTCAAAAAGTACTTTGGCGACAAGGTCTACCGCGCCGTCATTCCGCGCACCGTGCGCCTGAGCGAGGCCCCGAGCTTCGGTATGCCGATCAACTTCTATGAGCCGAACGGCAAGGGCAGCGAGGCGTACATGGAATTGGCGCGGGAATTTTTGGCAAACAACGAACGATAAGGAGGGACGCCGATGGCCAAAAAGAAGATGGGCGGGCTTGGCAAGGGGCTGGACAGCCTGTTTGCCGACCTGTCCGACGATACCGGCAGCGAAGCGTCCAACTCAACGCTGCCGCTGCGGGAAATCGAGCCTGACCCCGAGCAGCCCCGCAAACGGTTTGACGACGACGCGCTGAACCAGCTGGCCGACAGCATCACCGAAAACGGGCTTTTGCAGCCCATTGCGGTGCGGCCCAAAAAGGTCGGCCCGGGGTACATCATCATTGCGGGCGAGCGCCGCTGGCGTGCCGCGCGCCTGGCCGGGCTGGACGAGGTGCCGGTCATCATCAAGGATGTGACCGACGAGCAGGCCGCCGCGCTGGCGCTGATTGAAAACCTGCAGCGCGAGGACCTCGACCCCATCGAGGTCGCCGAGGGCTGTCGACAGCTGATCGACAAGTACGGCTTAACGCAGGAATCTGCCGCGAAAAAGCTGGGCAAGAGCCGCAGCGCCGTGACCAACAGCCTGCGCCTGCTGGCCCTGCCCGAGGATGTGCGCCGTATGGTCAGCGGGGGCAAGCTGAGCTTTGGCCACGCCAAGGTCCTGCTGGGACTGCCCAATGAGGATCTGATGCGGCAGGCTGCGGCGGAGGTCACAGCGCAGAATCTGAACGTGCGCCAGACCGAGGCCCTGTGCAAAAAGCTGACGAAGCCCGCCAGGCCGCCCAAGGAGAAGGATGATAACTTCACCCGCCCGAAGCGCGCCGTGGAGGTGGAGGCGGCCTTGAAAGAGGTCACCGGCAGCGAGGTCCATGTTGACTACAAGGACGGCAAGGGCTCGCTGAAAATCGACTTTTACAGCGATGATATGCTGCAAAAGTTCGTGAGCCTGCTGGGAATGTATGACCCGGAAGGGTGAGCAGCCCGGAAATCTGTAGGGGCGGGGCATGCCCCGCCCGCAGCCAACCCATAAACGCTATTTGTTTGTAAAGCCGCGGGCCGGACATGTCCGGCCCCTACAAAAGCAAATATGAAATAGAGGAGTACCACTATGTTAGACATTCGTTTTGTCCGTGAAAACCCGGACGCCGTCAAGGAAAACATCAGGAAAAAGTTCCAGGACGCCAAGCTGCCCCTCGTCGATGAGGTCATCGCGCTTGACGCCGAGTACCGCGCCGCCATCGGTGAGGCCAGCGACCTGCGCGCAAACCGCAACAAGCTGTCCAAGCAGATCGGCGCGCTGATGGGCCAGGCCAAGAAAGACCCCTCTAAGGCTGCCGAGGCCGAGGAAATCAAGAAGCAGGTCACGGCCCAGGCTGACCGCCTGAAGGAGCTGGAGGCCAAGGAGACCGAGCTGCAGGCCAAGATCCAGGAGATCATGTACACGATCCCCCAGATGATCGACCCCAGCGTGCCCATCGGCCCCGACGACAGCCATAACGTCGAGGTCCAGCGCTTCGGCGAGCCCGTTGTGCCCGACTATCCCATCCCGTACCACGTGGACATCATGGAGAGCTTCGACGGCATCGACCTTGACGCCGCAGGCCGCGTCTCCGGCAACGGCTTCTACTACCTGCTGGGTGACATTGCCCGCCTGCACGAGGCTGTGCTGGCCTACGCCCGTGATTTTATGATCGACAAGGGCTTTACCTATGTCATTCCCCCGTTCATGATGCACGGCGACGTGGTCAAGGGCGTTATGTCCTTCCCTGAAATGGACGCTATGATGTACAAAATCGAGGGCGAGGACCTGTACCTGATCGGCACGTCCGAGCACACGATGATTGGCCGCTTCATCGACCAGACGCTGGACGGTGCCAAGCTGCCCCTGACCCTGACCAGCTACAGCCCCTGCTTCCGCAAGGAGAAGGGCGCCCACGGCATCGAGGAGCGCGGCATCTACCGCATCCATCAGTTCGAGAAGCAGGAGATGATCGTCGTCTGCAAGCCCGAGGACAGCATGGACTGGTACGACAAGCTGTGGAAGAACTCCGTCGAGCTGTTCCGCTCCATGGAGATCCCCGTCCGCCAGCTGGAGTGCTGCTCCGGCGATCTGGCCGATCTGAAGGTCAAGAGCTGCGACATCGAGGCGTGGAGCCCGCGCCAGCAGAAGTACTTCGAGGTCTGCTCCTGCTCCAACCTGGGCGACGCCCAGGCCCGCCGCCTGCACATCCGCTTTAAGGATGAGAACGGCAAGACCCAGTTGGCCCACACGCTGAACAACACCTGCGTGGCCCCGCCGCGTATGCTGATCGCCTTCCTGGAGAACCACCTGCAGGCCGACGGCACCGTGACCATCCCCGAGGTCCTGCGCCCCTACATGGGCGGCAAGGCCGTGCTGGTGCCCAACAAGAAGTAATTTGAAAGAGCCTTCCCCTTTGGGGGAAGGTGGCCGAGGCCCCGCCCGAGGCCGGATGAGGGGAAAGCTGCCGTGGCCGCCCATAACCGGGTAACTGCCGTAAGTTCGCCCCTCATCAGTCCGCTTTGCGGACAGCTTCAGTCTCCGCGCTAAGAGCCGCCTTCGGCGGTTGCGCTCCGACACGCGCCTGCGGGCGCAGCCCCTCGTGGGAAACCTTTAGAGTTTTCCCCCGCATTGCACCCGCAATGCGGGATTTTTTTTTGCATTTTTGAAAAAAATCGGAAAAAACTACTTGACATAGGGGAGAATGTCGGCTATAATAATATAGCGTTCTCAAGAGCGCGACGACAAATGTGGCGGTATAGCTCAGTTGGCTAGAGCATTCGGTTCATACCCGAAGTGTCACCGGTTCAAATCCAGTTACCGCTACCACATGATACAGGATTTCGCTAAAATACTTGGGGGTCGGTTGCAATAGTAGCCGATAAGTTGCTTGCTGTTTTAGCGAAATCTTGTATTATATGGCCCGTTGGTCAAGCGGTTAAGACACGGCCCTTTCACGGCTGTAACATGGGTTCGATTCCCGTACGGGTCACCAAAAAGCTCAACTTCGCAAGAGGTTGAGCTTTTTTCTTTTTTTTTATTGTACATTGTAAGGAGTAGAGGAGTACGGGAATCGAACAGCCTGCTGCGGAGGCGACCGCCGCCTGCGGCGGAAACAGGAAGCCGGAGCAGGCGCAGCGGTCGCAGAAGGCAAGCCCCGCCCAAGGGGCGCAGCCTGATGCGGTAACCGCAAGTCGCAACCCCGCGTCCGCGTCCCGCGGGGCAAAAACAGCCCTGCGGGCTGTTTTTAGGGCGCGGGAGATGGACGGGAGGGTCACCAAGGTAGTCCCTAATTTACTTTACCTTTTGACGTGTAACCACAATCGTACCAAACTTTTGAAGTAAAAGGCAAAACATGCAGTATCTTCAATTGCCGTCATAAAAAGATTGACCTTTCTCTGTATGCGCTTTATAATAAAGCTAAAATGAAAGCGCAGAAGGGAAACACAAATGAGCGTCGAAGATCGCGATTGGTACAGAGAAGATTTTAAGCGCAAAGAAAAAGAATACGGTGGGGATTTCAGTCTCAACAGTAAGCCCAAGCATAAGAAAAAGTCTAGTGGTAAAAAGAAAAAGCAGCAGCCCGCCCAACCCGCACGCCCCGCTATAAGTAGCTGGCGGCGGACGCTGAATAGTGTGCTGATGATTTTGCTGTGCGCGATCCTTACGGCGTCCAGCTGCTATACATTCTTTGAGCAGAGTGGCCGCAGTGTGCGGATGTATGCCCCTATGCTGCTGCTGGAAATTTGTCTGTTCAAATATGCGTATGATACAAGCAAAACGGCAGAGAAACCGGGAATCCTGAACTTTGTTGCTCTCCTGCTTTGCGGAATGTCCATTATTATGATGGCTTTATTTACGATTCTGTCAATCCTCAATTTCTGACAACAAAAGGCGGGCACTGCGTGGTGCCCGCCTTTGCCTGTTCCTACGGTTGTTCCTCCGGCCTGACCACCGTTACGGTACACTGCGCCGTAAACCCGCCGCAGTCGGCGGTCAGGGTCGTGGTGCCGTAATTCACGGGGACGAGCCAGGAGCCGTCGAAGCGGGCGATGCGCTCGTCGGCGATGTGATAGGTCACGGCGGGGTGATCGGTGGTGTCCTCCGGCAGAAGATGGCAGACTGCGCCGACGCGGCTGGCGTAGGCGTAGTCGGACTCGCGCGTGCCGTCGGCGGTGATCCAGGTCACAAGCTCGTCGTCAAAATACAGCGTGTAGTCGTCCAAAGCAATGCCGCGCAGCGGGCTGGACACCTGCACCGGGCAGCTGGCGGAAATTTTCCCGTCGGCGCTTTGCAGCGTCAGGGTGGTCGAGCCGCCGCGCAGACCGGTCACAATGCCGCTGGGATCGACCTCGGCAATCGTGTCATCGGCCACAGACCAGCGCCACTCGGTCAGGGCGGCGCGGCGGGGGCTGACCTCACGCCCGTCGGCATCCTCGTAGAGGACGGCGGTCTCGGCGGTCTGGGTCTTTTCGACCTGCACGGTGTCGGGCAGGGTCACGGCGGCCACCGGCGCGCCGCAGGCCGTCAGGCCCAGCAGCAGGGCGGGCAGAACAAAAAACAGCGATTTCATGCAAAAGCCCCCTTTTGGCAGTATCATACCACAATGCGCCGCCGCAGGCAACTGTTGCACTTTTGGGCAAATGCGTGTACAATAAACTATATACTTTTGCAAAAGGGGGGCCGGGCATGGAGCGGACGGCGGGCGGCATCACCTACACGCTGACGCGGCGGCGGGTGCGCAACATCAACCTGCGCGTGCGGGCCGACGGCAGTGTGGCGGCCAGTGCGTCGCCGCGGGTGCCTGCGGCTTATGTGGACGCCTTTGTCACGGCGCGGGCCGACTGGGTGCGCACCGCACAGGCGCGTGCCGCGGCCCGGCGCGAACGAGAGGCCGCCGAGGCCCCCGCGCTGCCGCCCAAGGCCGAGGCGCTGGCCTATATGCAGGCGCTGTGCCGGGCATACTATCCGCAGTTTGCGGCGACCTGCCCGGGCGGCGCAATGCCCAAAATTGCGGTGCGCGACATGAACACCCGCTGGGGATCGTGCAGTCTGCGCACCGGCACGCTGGCGTTTGCGCGGCGGCTCTGCACGATGCCGCTGCCCGCGCAGGAGTACGTTGTTGTGCATGAGTTCTGTCACTTTGCCCACCCCGACCACAGCCCGGCATTCTGGGCCGCGGTGGCGGAGGTGCTGCCGGATTATAAGCAGCGGGAACGGATGCTGAAGCTGCGGTGAGAGCGGGAGTTTGCCGCGATTGCCCGTGAACGGGGTGCAGGCGGAAGGTTTGCCCTCATCCGACCTTCGCGTTCGCTCGGCCACCTTCCCCCGGAGGGGAAGGCTTCATACTCTACAAACAAGGGAGGTTCCCATCTTGCCGTCTCCACAGAAAAAATATACGACGCTGGTCAGCAATACGCTGCTGTTTGCCATCTCCAACTTCAGCTCCAAGCTGCTCAGCTTCTTCATCCGCCCGTATCTGAGCTACGCGCTCGACTCGCCGGACGTTATGGGCGTGTCCAGCCTTTTGCAGCAGGCCACAAACCTGCTGATCCCGGTGGTCAGCCTTGGCGTGGCCTATGCGGTCATCCGGTTCGGGCTGGACAAAGCGACCAACAAATCCAGCGTCTTTGTCAACGGCGCGGCGACTATCGGGCTGGGCTTTGTGGTGTTGCTGCTGGCCATGCCGCTGGTGCGGCTCATCCCCAACGCTGCGGAGTACCTGGGCTTTTTGTACCTCTGCGTGCTGGCCAGCTGTATGAGAACGCTGTGTACCCAGTTCATCCGCTCGCGGATGCTGAACCGGCTGGTCGCCATAGACGGTGTGCTGACCACGCTGAGCCTGCTGCTCTACTACCTGCTGTTCCTGAGCGTCTTAAAAATGGGCGCTGCTGGCTTTTTGCTGGCAAACGCGCTGGCAGATTTGACATCCATGGTGTTTGTGTTCATTGCAGGCGGGTGCTGGCGGTACTTCAAGCCCAAGGCGTTTGACAAGGCGCTGTGGAAGGAGATGCTGCGCTACTGCCTGCCGATGATCCCGGCGTCCATCAGCTTTTGGATCATCAACGCCAGCGACATGTTCTTTGTGCAGGGCATGTGCGAGGGCTACGCGGGCCGCACCGGCAACCACTGGGTCGGGCTGCTGTCGGCGGGGTACTTCCTGCCGCAGATCATCACGATTTTGGGCAGCATCTTCTACGAGGCGTGGCAGCTCTCCGCCGTGACCGAGGAGACGGACCGCGAGGCGTTCTTCTCCAAGATATTCCGCGTGTATGCCAGCGTGCTGTTCTGCTGCGTGGCGGGCATCATCATGCTGTGCCAGCTGCTTATGCGGGTGTTCAAGGCTGAATATTTTGACGCCTGGACGTTTGTTCCGTTCCTGACGCTCTGCTCGATGCTGACCTGCCTGAACCAGTTCCTGAACAGCGTCTACGTCGTGTATAAACGGTCTACCGGCTCGCTGTTCACAATGCTGGCCGGTGCGGTGCTGAACCTGATTCTGAACTACCTGTTCATTTTGCAGTGGGGCCCGTGGGGCGTAACCCCGGCCAGCTTCCTGAGCCTGATGCTGGTGTTTTTGCTGCGCGCCTACTCGACCCGCGGTCTGCTGGAGATCGACTTCCACCCGGCGTGGCTTGTGCTGAATCTGGCGCTGGTGCTGGCGGAGATCTGGTGCATGATGAACCTGACCCATTGGGCGCTGCCCGTTGTGGGCATCACCGCGGTGGTCTGCGTGCTGAACATCCGCGAGGTGCTGAGCATGCTGGATACGCTGATCGGGAAGTTTTTGAAGAAACGGAAAAATTGATTTTGATTTGCCTTCCCCCTCGGGGGAAGGTGTCTGTGGCCCCGACCACAGACGGATGAGGGGCAAGCTTGCGGTACTGATCCGCTTACGGGTTGCCGCCGGAAGGCTGCCCCTCATCCGGCGCTGCGGCGCCACCTTCCCCCTCGGGGGAAGGCTTAAAGGAGCTTATTATGGAAAACAACGCTATCCTCTCCGCCCTCTCCGCCCGCAAAAGCGTGCGGGTATTCACCCCCGACCCCGTCACGCCGGACGAGCGGGCGGCCATCCTGAACGCGGCGTTCCAGGCACCGACGGCGGGCAACCAGCAGCTGTACACGATCCTGGACATCACCGACCCGGCGCTGAAGGCCACGCTGGCCGACCTGTGCGACCACCAGCCGTTCATTGCCGGGGCGCCGCTGGTGCTGGTGTTCCTGGCCGACTGCCGCCGCTGGCTCAACGCCTACCACGCCGCGGGCATCACGGACGCCCGCAAGCCCGGGGCAGGGGACTTGATGCTGGCCGTGGCCGACACCTGCATTGCCGCCCAGAACGCTGTGGTCGCCGCCGAGTCTCTGGGCATCGGCAGCTGCTACATAGGCGACGTCCTCGAGAATGCGGAGGCCATGCGCGACGCCCTGCACCTGCCGCAGTACGTTGTGCCCGCCTGTATGCTGGTGTTTGGCCGCCCCACAGAGCAGCAACAGCGCCGCCCCAAGCCCGCCCGCTTTGCCGAGCAGGCCGTCGTCTGCGAGAATGTGTACACGGACCGCACGCCCGACGAGCTGCGCGGCGACTTTGCGGCGAAAGCCGCCGCCAACGGCCAGCTTGACTACGACTTTGACAAAGCCGTGCAGGCATTTTGCAAGCGCAAGTACGCGAGCGACTTTTCCCGGGAGATGACGAGAAGCGCAGAGATTTACTGGAAAGAGTTTTTGTGATTGGCAGAGAACGCAGGGGCGGAGCCCATATCAGCCCGGGAGTGTTGCCGCTGCCGCCGCACCCCTGCAATCTCTACAAATAAATCACCCCCACCCAACTGCAGATGTTCTGCGGCTGGGTGGGGGCTTTCTTATTGATTGAGGGTGAAATTATATATATTTTGATTTTTATCCTGTAGTTTATGCTCTAGCGTAGTAAAGTTTTCATTGCTGAGAAAATCAGAGGTAAGAGGTAAATCCTTGTCACCGATATAGACATATACTTTTTTGTTCTTTTTATCGTCAGGAACTCCGTCCCCATAATTATCAGGAATAATAATGTCACCTTTTTTGAGCGTTACATTTTGCTCACTATAAAGATAAGCCTTGCCCGTAAGGGGAACAATATAGTCGGCTGCTTTTTTATCGGATTTTTTTTCATTGAGATAATTGCTTAAAAATGTCATGGGATCGGGAGCATTATTCAGTTCAGGAGAATCAACTTTTTTATAGTCATCACGCTTGTTATTCGAAATATTATAGGTATAGTCCGAACTCTTAGCATAATTGTAGTAAGCGATACCCTTCCAGCAAATAATTTCACCGCCACTAAAACTGATTTCATTATCCGTAGTGAGTTTGTGTGCCCAGTTATTTGCCTGATTAAAAGTGACCTTGTCGAGCTTTATATCAGATTTATCCTCACTTGAGTTATGGTCAATCATAGAGACAGTAAAAGTATCAGCATTTGGCGGAACTGTGAAAGTAATCTTTTCAGCTTTTGTGTAATTCTGTGGCGGGGTTTTCTCCTCTAATTCATAGGTCTCCCCACGGCGGAGTTGTACAACATAGGGGGCGGAGGTAGTGGTAAAAGATTGACAACTAGACAATTTGGGAGTACTGCCGCCACTGTCAAAGTCAAGAAGAATATGATCCCCATCTTTAGAGTGGAGAGTAAGGGCTGCGCCGGGTACAGGATTTCCGGCATCATCAATTTTGTACAGAGAGGTGGTGCAGGTCAATTTCTTGCTGTTGACAACATGAATAATATCTTCAATATCTTTATTAGCTCCGTACTGCTCAACACGGCCCCATTCACCGTAATAATTGTTATAAATATTTGGTTTAAACCATGTATTATGGGCAGCGGTGTGTGCTCCGGGCGTTTTCATATATGCATCCGGATACGGGCTGAAATTAAAAGAAAGAGAGCAGTTGACGCCACTCTGATATCCGGTAGGCGCAGTAACTTCGATGAGTTTATAAGTTGTTTTGCTATTCAGATAAACGGTTTCCCTCATGCCATCTCCGGAATTAAGCAGCAGAGGAACATAACAATAACCCTGTGAATCACTTCTAAGATTCTCAAAAATGACTTTATTTGTTGATGTGTCTATGATGTCAAAGAAAGCATCAGCAAGGGGCTTGTTGTCTGTATCGGTTGTGAGAATTTTTACAACGGCAGTGGGAAAGTACTGCAGGGTAATCACATTGCCGTCTTTAAAAGTACCGTTCGTATTGCCGCCGAAATGGAAGTCTTTAAAGGTACAGCCAAGGTATGTGCCGTTATTATAAGATGGGTTAATCTGGATGGAGAAATCTTCTTTTTTTAGGGGCTGATATCCCGGTATAGGGTCTTTTTCTGTAATGGTAAAATCGTTTCTCCATGCGGGTAACTGACCGCTTTGAATAGGTTTGCCCGATGCTTCATCATAAATTTCAAAAGGAATATTGCCGTTTGCATCAGCAGTGACATCGTAGGTAATCTGCTTCGGGTAGGGAACAGTTACAGTGTATGTTTTATTGGCAAATTCACTGGAAGACCCTGTTACGGCATCCTGTAAATGGATAAAGACTTTGTCACTCGTTGTAGGATCTACCTTTTTATCTTCCATGGTGATGCTGTTTCCGGTAGCAGATACTCCAGAATCGCCGCTCAAGCTCAATGTGTCACCGTTACTTTTAATTGCAAAGTTAATATCTGCTGCAATATCATAATTTCCGGGAGCTGAAGTTTCGTGCAGCACATAATTACCAACCGGCAAACTAACGGAATACCCTGTACTGCTGGTTGACGAAGTCCAAGAAGCAATCTTCGTACCATCTTTAAGAATCTGTAGCTCTGCATCGCCAAGTGGAATCTTGGTGGTGGCGTCTACTTTTAAAATCGTAACCCCTAAGAGAGTTGGTTCCGGACCCGGTGCAGGCTCCGGGTTGGGGTTTGGTTCCGGTTTGGTATCATCAGGCTTTGGAACAACGATGTTGTCAATACTTCCGTCCACACGCGCATTCGTTCCGGTGGCCGTGTATACGACCTGTATCCCATCGGCGCTGGTGTACACTAAGTATAAAACCTGCCCGCTGGCATTGCAGGTCATCCCCTGCACGGTACCCTTGACCCCGGCATCTGCCGCAATCGTGGTCGTGGCAGTGCTGCCCGCAGGCGGGTTGTTCACATGCAGCAGATACTGCCCGCTGCCCTCGGTAAGTGCTACATCTCCGCCAGTCACGGTGGGAGCCTCGTTTGTCAACGTGCCTGCCCACTTTATCAGGGCATCTGCACCATCGCTTTTTTTCGTTATCGATGCGTTCTGCACCAAGGCGTAGTTCTGCGCACCCTGCCGGGTCGCCGTCATCACACACGCCTGCGTCTCACTGACGGCCTGCTTTTCCTTGGCGCTGTCAATGTACCCGGTCAGCGCCGGGACGGCAAAGGTCGCCAGCACACCCAGAATCACCAATACCACGATCAGCTCCACCAGCGTAAAGCCGCCGCGGCTGCGCGGGGTTCGTTTCAGACCTGTCATAGGGATGCCTCCTCTTTATTCGGCGGGGTCAAAAATGCTCTGGTCGCGCTTGGCGTGCGCGCCGATGTTGTTGTATTCCAGCATCAGATACCCCTTGGCCCACTCGTCCAGCGCGGGGTCTGCGCCGTACTCGGCTGTGCTGCCGTCCACCTTCATGTAGTCGTTGGCGGCGGTCACAACGGGGGTGTTGTGCTTCATTTCCAGCAGGTACTCGTAGTAGTCGCTCAGGGGCAGACCCGCCTGCTGCAGCAGGGTGGGGGTCAGCATGACCATGTCCATGCGGTTCAGCGGGTCGGTGGTGCTGGTGGCGGCTGCCGTGTGCTCCAGCGGGTAGTTGGCCCAGATGAAAAACGGCGTGCTGCGCTCCAAAATCTGCAGCTCGTTGTCGGCTTCGGCAAAGCTGGGGTCGGCCACATGGGCCACAAAGCTGGGCGCGTGGTCACCGGCCATGGCCACAATGACCTTGCGGCCCGTCTTTTCGTACTGCGCGGTAAAGTAATCGCACAGCTCCTGCACGGCGGCGTCGGTCATTTTGATGCAGCTCAGGTACTCGTCCATCAGCGCATCGTAGTCGCCGTAGTCGGTGGCGGCGTGGACAATATCCAGCGACGCATCGTTCATATCGTAGTCGCCGTGGCTCTGGATGGAGACCAGGAAGCTGAACCGCGGCTTGTCCTCCGGCATGGCCTCGTACATCGTTTCCCAGTCGCGGTAGGTGGCCGAGTCGGTCTGGTACGGGCGGTCCCCGTAGGTCTCCTGCGTGGTAAAATCGCTCTGGAAATGGGTCTCGTCAAAGCCCAGCGCCAGCCAGGCGGAGTCGCGGCGGTAGTTGGAGTTCGTGTAGGGGTGGGCGGCCATCGTGGAGTAGCCCAGACCCTTGAGGTAGCTGACAACGCTGTTGGCGTTGTACAGGTTCAGCCAGTTGAACGGCGTGATGCTGGGCATCAGGATCAGCGAGTTGGAGGTCAGCATCTCGTACTCGGTGGAGTTTGTGCCGCCGCCCACATGGGGGCTGATCGTGTGGCCGTAGACCGAGTTGGGCAGGTTCTTGGTGACCGGCATGATGTCGGTGTCGGCCTGCAGGTCGGTGACAAGGTCAAAGTCGTAGAAGCTCTCGGACAGGATCAGCACAATGTCGGGGTAGTCCTCGGCGCTCTCGGGGCTGGCAGGGGCGATGTAGTCGTCGGCCTTGCGGGCGGTGTTCACCGCCGCGGCATCGTTGTAGTTCTCCGGCTCAATGACGGGGTCGGCCATCAGGCTGGTGGCCTCAATCGTCCCGGCCAGATAGCCGTAGGTGTAGTAGGTGTTCTGCCACGCCCAGCCGTAGGTCGTTTTGGGCTTGATGGTCACGGGGCCGAAGTAGCCGAAGAACATGACCAGAAACACGCCCAGTGCGCTGCCCGCCGCCCGCACGCCGCGGGCCTTCCAGCCGGCGCGCTTAGGCGCACCCTTGACCAGCTGCGCCTGCACGAACACAATCGCCAGAATCGGCAGGTAGAGCAGCACGATCTTCACAACGTCCTGCGTGATTTTCAGGGTGTAGCTGCCCATGACCTCGGCGGCGGTGCCGAGGTTCAAAATGTCCTGGGGCATCAGCGCCGAGCCGTGCAGGTCGCGGGTGTAGTAGTTGATGAGCGCAATGATGGTGAACACCGCGCCCGAAATGCCCGTTGCGCGGCTCCACTTGCCGAGCAGCGCAAACAAAATCAGCGTCAGGCAAAAGGCGGTCAGCGCGTTGAGCGGCGCGTAGAGCGGCCATTGAAGCTGCAAAAAGCTCTCGGTCACGCCGTCGGACAGCTCCAGCTGATAGCGGGAGATGAACCCCACCGCCACCGCCAGCAGGCAGGGGAGCACCCCCTGCAAAAGAAATTTCTTCCAGTTAAAGTTTTTCAAATGCTGCATAGGTGATGAATAAATACCTTTCTCTGTAAATTTTG
>OMFO01000664.1_pt1 | contig 13276 bp, 11 predicted proteins | sample 1645611 | NCBI WGS metagenome assembly OMFO01 (sample SAMEA103958147, study PRJEB25191) | human gut metagenome | biome: human-associated habitat [ENVO:00009003]; feature: intestine environment [ENVO:2100002]; material: feces | place: Germany | collected 2013/2015
GCCGACGCTTCCGCCCCTCGTCTACGCGCGCGTAACGAGTGATGGCGTGGAGCGGTTCTAAATTGAAACACCCGGGAGGGATTCATCCCTCCCGGGTGCTTCATTTTTACGCACCGTTTGCTATGGAATAACGGTTTAGGTGTCCGCCAACTCCACCACCAATTTGGCTTCGGTGGCGGCAATGGCAAGCTGGAGCTTATTCTCTAAGTTCGTCTTTTGCAGCATATTGATGACGTGGAACTTCACGGTGGATGGCTCGATGCCGAGTTCTTTTGCAATCTCGTTATAGGACAGCCCGCGCACGAGACAGCGCAGGACCTTCATCTCGCCTTTGGTGAACTCGGCGCTCATGGCCGTGCCGATCTCCACGCTGGGCGGTGCATCGGGGAAGATATGCTCCTCAGCCATCGTGCGGCGCACGACCTCCATCAGGGTCCCTTCATCGCCGTCCTTATACCACAGGCTGTCCGCGCCCACGGCCTTGGCGCGGGCTAAAACCTGTGTGTCAATAAGCGAGGTCGCCACCACGATCTTGATTGCGGGGTGCGCTTCTCGTATCTTTTTGGCGGCGGCCAAACCGTTTTCGCGGTGTTCGGTCTGCACATCCATCAGGACAAGGTCGATGTCCTCGGTATCGCACAGGATCGGTGCCTCTGCAGCGCCGGGGATAGACACAGCCAGTTGATACCCGTCCTCGTTCTGAATATAGCTTTCAAGCAGGCTCCGGACCAGCTTTTGGTCCTCAACGATCATAACGCGTATCATAAATGCTCTCCTTATCGGGCAGGGTGACTTCCAGAACAAACACAGGCAGGGAGTGTACGGTTACCGTACCCCCTGCTTTTTCAATACGGCGGCGGAGCGAGGAAAGCCCGCCGCCTTCCTTTATCTCCGCCCTGGGCGGTGTGCCGTTGTTCGTGATGCAAAGGTGCCATGCCTGTGGTTGATGCTCGGAATCGGCGTACAATTCCGTGGCGCCCGCATGCCGCACAGCGTTGGAGGTACACTCCCGCAGGATCAGTGCGTAGAGCTCGCGGGCGGCGCGTGCCGCAGGGTACGCACCGCGCAGCTGTACGGCTGCGCCCAGAACAGCCGCCCGCCTTTGCATACAGGTCAGCGGGTCCTCGGCAGCATCCTCCTGCCGGGCGCGGCACAGCAGGGAGATGGAGCTTTCCCACTCCGCGGCCTCGCGCTTGATCCGGGCAAGGTCATGCTCATGCCGCAGTGCGCGCCGTGCGGCAAGCAGGGTATGGCCGATGTCGTCATGCACCTGCATCTTCATTTTCAGGATTTCTTCCTCCCGCACAATGTCGGGCATATTGTCATATAAGCGCTTTGCACGGCGGTTCGCATCGGCAAGGCGCTCGTTTTCCTGCTGCAGCGCAGCGTGCAATGCAGCCAGACGGCTGACATCGGTAGCCATCACCTCGGTGTACGGTATGCCGTATTTGTCCTGCACAGGGCGCACCGCAAAATGGTACACCGTCCCGTCCGGGAATGCGTAGATGCGGGCGGCCTCATCGCGCAACTGCACACCGCCGCCGGGACTGTGCAGCGCCTGCTCCAGATCCGTAAGGGTCTGCAGATCGCAGCCGCAGAGGACTGCGGCGAGTTCCTGCATCCTGTGATTGATCAGACGCAGCAGACCGTTGCGGTCAAAGTAGCAGATGGCCGCCGGCAGCGTGTCAAAGCCTTCCTTGACAGCGTTGCGGGAGATCCGGGAAATCATAGGCTGCCTCCTTCTGCCGGAAACATCGTGAAATACAAAAGTCCGTCCTCATCCCGTTCCAGCTGCATCTGCGGCAGGCCGGGCAGCGCAGCGGGCGCGTCGGTGCATTGAACGCTGCAGCGCAGCCCCCAGCCCTGCGCCGTATGCTCGGCGCAGAAAAGGATCTCCTGCAATCCCGGCAGGGTCGCTTCTATGATGGCTTCAAAGGCGTCATAGATCGCCACGGCGGACGCAGAGGGAATCTTTGCTGTGTCGGTGATCTGTACGGCGCAGCGTATGTCACTCAGGCGCAGGCTCTCTGCCGATTCAAACAGGCTCAGCCGCAGCTCCGTGGTGTCGATATCCTCCGCCTTGTCGCAAACAAAAACAAGGTTGCTGCGCCGCTTGATATAGGTTCCCAAAATGACGATGTGCTTCAGCAGCCGGCGGGTGGTATCGACATCGTCCGTTGCCCTGAGCGCAATCAGATATTCCTGTATCCGTGCCAGCTGGCGGGCTGTGACGGTCTCGATTTTGTCATACAGCCGGTTCTGCTCGCTCAGCTTCAGCCATTGTGCCTTCTGGGCTGTTTCCGCCTGTATGATGTCCCCGATGTCATGCAATTCCTCCTGCGTGAGGCGCAGCTCCTCCAGCAGTGCCACCAATTCGGTGATGTCCTCCTGCCAGAAAACATACCCTTTCCGGATCGGGTGGCCGTGAAGCTGGGTCGTGGCGTCCAGCTGGACACTGCCGGTGAGCGCCTGACGCAGCTGCTCCTCGCGGAGCGGCGCTGCCTGCATCGAGCATTGCACAGGCACAAACGCCCGGTCCGTGATCAGACCCTTGGCCATAGATACCTCAAACAGCGTGGCATACCCCATGTTGGATTGGATAAGCCCGCACTGGATGCACGCCTCAAAGGTCGCTGTAAAGGTCAGACATTGCACCACGGTCATATCACCGGCGATCGCATGCATCCACGGCACATTCAAAATATGCTTGTACAGTAAAGCATAGAGCGTGGCAAAAAAAATCGGCACAAGCGGCAGCCAGAGGATGCGCTTTGTATGCGGAATACGGCAGCGCCGTACCAGGTACACCACCGTGAACACGGCACAGGAAAATATCCACAGCAGACAGAGGTAATATACGAACCGATAGGTGTAATCGGGGCTGCCCAGTACCTCCTGCCCGGGTGGGAACGCAAACGCAAGCTGATGGCAGTCGTTTGTCAGCACGAGGCTGAACAGCACCACAGGAAATACAAAAATCATGTACCGGTACTTGTACAGCGGGGCGGACTGCCCCCGATCTAAAAAGAAAAGCGTATAAAGTGCAAGGGTCGGGATCAGCAGCATCGGGATATAGTACGCATACCACAATCGCCGCAGCATCTCCGGTGTCTGGGCAAAGTCATAGCGGATCAGGCGGATATCCAGCCAGAACAGCATCAGGGCGGCGGCGCCCAGCAGGCAGCGGCGGGTCTGTGCGTGCAGGATACGCCACCAGACCGATACCGCCCAGGAAAAGATCAGGATATTATACAGCACCGTGCGCAAAAAGCCGGAATACGGCATATAAAACGCCCGCATCAGGACAGCGCAGAGAATCACCCCTGCAACCGCAGCGGCTAAATACAGATTGCCAAGCCGTACCTTTGTCATAGCGTCTGTCCTTTCCAAAAAGGGTATCGTGCTGCCTTTTCACACTATTATTATGACGCAATCTGCCTTATTTTGCAATAGTGTTGAAAAAAGCAGTAAAAAGTTCAAAAAAACTATCCAAATGGTGGGGGCAGAAATCGTCCGATTCCTGTATGATGAAGTTGACAAATCGTATTCTTTGCAGGGAAGGAGGGCTGCGCCGTGCGGAGGATCGTTTTGGACGCGCAATACTCTGTGATGACGAGCGCATTGACAATGGCACTGAAACACGGCAGACCGGATTTCCAGGTGCAAAACGCCGGCCCTAAGACAAAGGATATTGTAAAGCTATGCCGTTCCTGCAGGGCGGATGTCCTGCTGCTGGAGGTCTGCCCGCATCCGCCGCGCACCCTGCAGGACAGACTGCTGCTGGCAAACGACCTGCGGGATGTATGCCCGCACTGCAAAACGGTACTGCTTGTGGATGAGGCCGAATATCCCGAGCTGGCCACCGCCGTGTGCCTGGCAAAAAAGGACCACATTGTCGATGATTTCGTCTACGCTTCCGTCTCGCCCGCCTATCTGAGCGCCATGATGGACACTTTATGACCAAAAGGAGGACAGCTATGAAAAAAGTACAACGAACGCTCGCTGCCGTATTGGCAGCCATGATGCTTATGGCTTTGGCCGGTTGCTCCAAGGGGGATGTGACCAAAGAGGTCAATTCCGGTTTATCCGACCTGAAAGCGCAGGCCGCCGAACCCGCTGTTGAACCCCAGACGGAGACCCCGGCAGAGCCCAAGACCGACGCGGCATCCGAGCCTGCATCCGAACCTGCATCGGAGCCCGCTTCAGAACCGGAGCCGGAAGCCACCGCCGAACCGGCCCCCGCTTCCGCTCCTGCGGATAATCCCGATTATCCATCGGCTGCCGGCCTGAACACCCAGACCCTGGAGGCATTCGGCACGGACTTTACGCTGGTGCTCAATGTGACCTGCCCCGACCAGGGCTGGTACAAGTCCGCCTCGACCAGCTTCGGAGATCTCAAGCTGTTCCCGACCGATGACCCCAGCCATATCTTCTCCGGCGACCCGCGCATAACCTTTGCACTGAAAAGCGGTCTGGATAAGATCAACTACTATTACGACAGCTTTGAAAACGTGGAGGAGCTTACCCCGCGCACCATCGGCGGCGTGGAGATGGCGGGACGCACCTACAAAAACGTCGGTATGTGGTGGACGGAATACTACGGTGAGATGCCCACCGGCGGCTGGCTGGCCATCAAGATCTCTGGCGTAGACATCGACCCCGGCACCGAGGGCGACACCATTCTGAAAAGCGTCACCTTTGGCTAAGCACAGGCAGGTTACTGCACTCTCAACCGAAAGGCGGGTGAACCAACCATGAAAAAACGCTGTGCCGTACTATTGGCGGCGGCGATGCTGCTGTCTGCGGCAGGCTGCGCACAGGACAGCAAGCGGCCAGAGCCGAGCAAACCGGCTGCAAGCGCAGTGAGCGAGACCTCCGCTGAAAATGTGGAAGCCGCGGAGGATACCCCGCAAAAGCCGCAGTCCTCCCGCAGGTTTGATGATTCACGCATCTCTACGCTGTATGACGAGCGGTTTACCTACACCGACCCCTACGGCATCGAGGACACCTACTTTTACCAGGTGCCGCAGATCGACGACGACACCGAGGGCGCAAGGAACATCAACGAGATGATTGGCTACCGCTTCGGCTATCTGGTGGAGCGCGCGCTGGACGCCCGTTCCCGCAATGACTTTATCGACACAAGCTACATCATCTGGGTCAGCAACTGGGACGGTCCCCTGCTGAGCCTGCAAATCACCAGCTCTGACGCGATGTACAACCACGATGTGGGTTCGTACCATTACAATTTTGCCACCGGGCAGGAGCTTTCCAACCCGGAGATGCTGGCGCATCTGGGCTACACCGACGACGCCAAGGTGATGCACGCGCTGGAACGCGCAGTAGCGCAGCATTTTGACACCTACTACGGCTACATCGACCCCGACCAGACCGCCATGCTGTACATGATGCGCGCGCAGAGCCTGAGCAATCTGGACGGACTGTACAGCTACTATTCCCTGTATCCGAAATACAGCCACGGTTTTGTTGCCACGGTTCCGATGTACACCCCCGCCGGGTCGGGAATGTACTGGACGGATGTTCAGGTCGACCCCGACAAGCGCCAAGGCAGCGGCCAGATCCTGCACGGGCAGGATGAATGGTTTACCTGCGATATAAGTGCCGACGGCGCTGTGACGGTGCGTGCCTTGACCGACTATGTTACCCCTGACGGCGCTATGACCTATCAGACCATGAAGGAATGGTACGAGTTGGGCGGCAAGACCGAGTTTGCGGTCAGCGGCTGCTACGGCGACTATATAAAGATGCTGATGACCAGCATCGGGCAGGACTACGCCCCCTATGTTTTCCTTCTGACCGAGAACGGCAACGTCGAATACATTGATGTCATCGGCGGCGCACAGTGCGGCACGATGGTCAACGGCGGTCCGCTCTTCGGTATCAACGGCATTGTCCGGTTTGAGACCGGCACGGCCTACGATGCGGAGTACGGCGCCGAGTACGCGACTGTGTACGGCGTTTCCCGCGATAACGAAAAATTCAACCTGATGGAGGCTGTCTGGAACACCGCCCCGCTGAGCATCCCGAGCATGGTCGGCTCCTTTGTGAGTGAGGAGACCGGCACCTGGTTTGAAATCTGCGAGGATCAGCCAAACTTCTACACCGGCGCATACACCAACGGCCAGATGGTTCCGGCCACATGGGACAGCAGCATCTCCTACCTTGGTATGGATGACCGCGGCTGGATCTGCTCTGTTTCGCTGTTCCGTATGGATTCAGGGCGCACACAGCGCGAAACGCTGGCTATGATGCCCGATGATTACAGCGGCGTCAGTGTAATGCACATCGGCGGGGAATCCCTTCTGAACCTGCCGCAGCAGGAAGCTGTATGGTTTGAAATGACACAGGAATAAGCAAGGTTCTAAAATATTACTTTATAAAAGGAGGCAGACACTATGGCAACATGTACGCAATGTGGTGCCGAGTTAAAGCCCGGCGCTAAATTCTGCGAAAATTGCGGTGCAAAAGTATCCGTACCGCAGCCCGCCGCACAGCCCGCAGCTGTGCCCCAGCCCCCGGTTCAGCCGACTCAGGCTGCACCTGCGCCCACGCAGCCTGCACAGACGCCCCCGCAGCCGCAGGCAGGCGGCGGCAATCCCTATGCAGGCGGCGCACCTGCCGCCCCACAGCCCCAGACGAACGCAGCGAATCCTTACGCAGGCAATGCGCCCGGCACACCGCCGCAGACCGGCGCAGGCGCACCGCTTTACGCCAGAAACACACCCCCGCCTGCGTCCACACCGCCGGATGCTCCCCATGCTGTCACGCCGCCGCCACCCGGCGGCACGGGCGGCAACCCTTACGGCAATGTGGCCCCCGGCGGCAAGTCCAAGCGCCCCCGCGCACCAATGACCCCCAAGCGGATGATCCTGATCGCCATTCCGGTGATATTCCTGCTTATGATCATCGTAACAATGATCAGCGGATCCATCCGCACCGGCAAGCCGAACGCCAGTGACCCGAATCAGGGCACCTGGGAAGCAGCCTACGCCGAGGTCGGCGGCTCCGTGACGCAGGTCGAGGATGCCTTCGGCAGCGGGTTCCTGATGGACCTGAATGATAAGGGCAAGTGCGTTGTAACGGTGGACGGCACCAAGTCCTACGGCAAGTGGACGCTGAACGGCGGGGCCTTCCAGCTGGATTGCGGCGGCCTGAACTGCACCGGCACCCTGCAAGACGAGATCCTGACCCTGAACGATGTGCAGGGACAGGGCGTGACGCTCTACTTCGTCAAGTCCGGCAGCACCATGCAGCAGCCTCTGGACGGTGACAAGATGACCCAGGACACCACCGCAGGCAGCGATACCGATGTGGGCATCTATGTGCTGGAATCCGCCTCCGACAGCGAGTACACCCTCTCCAAGGAGGAGCTTGCCCTTGTCGATATGGAGGACTTCTACATTGAGCTGCGTGCGGACGGCACCGGCGAAACCTACATGGAGGAATTTGTCACCTTCCAATGGAAGGACGGCAGCTTCTACGCGCTGACCGACCCCGATACCCCGGCCATGACCTACACCCGCGAGGGTGACCTGCTGACCATTGAGTTTGACGGTATGACCATGGTCTTTAAGCGCAGCGACACCAAGCCTGAAATCGACCCCGCCTTGCTGGACGGCGGCGATGACGAATATGACATCGACGGCCCGGATGAGCCTGACCCGCCCTACACCTACGACGACGGCAACACCTACGCTGATTTGGGCAACACCAACTGGTACGGCTGGTTCCGGATGGAAAACTACAAGAATGTGCCCAACCGCGACTACTTTGACACCGACACCTACGATTGCTGGGGCTACATCGGTGAGAGCGAGGACGGCAGCCACTACTTTGAGGTTTACCGCGACGGTATGCCCGATGACCCGGTCATCACGATGTGGGTCAATGTCTATGATGACCATATCGAGCCTATCCTGGACGGCAACGACTGGGTGCTTGACCAGAACATAACCGAGAGCGATGCGTATAAGTTCAACCTGTACCCGTATAACGACAATATCTCGCTGTTCATGTATGACTACGAGGGCGACGACGGCACGGCCTGTGCGGTCAGCTTCTACATGAGACTGGACGGCACCGAGTGGAACGAGGAGCTCGAGGAGCTGCCGCCCCGCTATGAGGAGTACAAGGCCGCACTGGCCAACAAATGACGACCTGATTTATCTGTAACAAAACGGGGCGGGTCCTGCCCGCCCCTGACATAGGAGGATCACTATGGGACTTATCAGAGCTGCAATGGGCGCTGCTGGCGGCGTTATGGCCGACCAGTGGAAGGAATACTTTTATTGTGAAGCCATGCCGGCTGACCTGTTGGCTACCCGCGGCTGGAAACGCCAGAGCGGACGCAGCGCCAACACAAAGGGCAGCGACAACATCATTACAAACGGCTCCATTGTGGCCGTTGCCGACGGCCAGTGTGCCATGATCGTGGAGCAGGGCAAGGTCGTGGATATCTGCGCCGAGCCGGGTGAGTACATCTACGATACCGGCAGTGCTCCCTCGCTCTTCAGCGGCGACCTGTCCGACTCTATCGGCGCAGTGTTCCAGAACATCGGCAAGCGCTTTACCTTCGGCGGCGAGGCCCCGATGGATCAGCGCATCTATTACTTCAACACCAAGGAGCTGGTGGGCAACAAATACGGCACGCCCAGCCCGGTGCCCTTCCGCGTGGTGGATCAGCGCGCCGGCATCGACATCGACATTGCCATCCGCTGCTTCGGTGAGTACAGCTACCGCATCACCAACCCCATTTTGTTCTACACCAATGTCTGCGGCAATGTGGAGGAAGGCTACACCCGCGATGAAATTGACGGGCAGCTGAAATCCGAGCTGATGACCGCCCTGCAGCCCGCCTTTGCCAAGATCAGCGATATGGGCATCCGCTATTCCGCACTGCCCGGCCATACGATGGAGCTTGCCGAGGCCCTCAACGATGTGCTCTCCGCCAAGTGGGGCAAGCTGCGCGGCATTGAGATCGTATCCTTCGGTGTTTCCAGCGTGAAGGCCAGCGAGGAAGACGAGCAGATGCTCAAGGAAATGCAGCGCAACGCAGCCTTTATGGACCCGACCCGCGCCGCTGCGCATCTTGTCGGCGCACAGGCCAACGCTATGCAGACCGCAGCCGGCAATCAGGGCGCTGGCCCTGCCATGGCCTTTATGGGCATGAATATGGCCGGTGCAGCCGGCGGTATGAACGCCCAGAACCTGTACCAGATGGGCGCGCAACAGCCCGCCGCACAGCCCGCCCCGGCCCCGGCAGCTGCCCCCGCCGGGTGGACCTGCAGCTGCGGCCAGACCGGCAACACCGGCAAATTCTGCGCAAACTGCGGCAGCCCCAAGCCTGCCCCGGCCCCCGCAGCCGGCAGCTGGGTATGCAGCTGCGGCACCTCCAACACCGGTAAGTTCTGCAGCAACTGCGGCAGCCCCAAGCCCGCACCGGCCCCCGCCAAGTGCAGCCAGTGTGGTTGGACCCCGGATGACCCGGCCCATCCGCCCAAGTTCTGCCCGGAGTGCGGTAAGCCGTTTGGCCAGTGATGCGCAAAAAAATCGCTGCGGTGCTTTGCGCCGCAGCCGCTTTTCTGACAATGTCCGGCTGTAAAAAAGCGCCGCCCGGCACACTGACCGGTATCAGCATCAGTTATTCCGGTATGTGCTATGACGACACCTATGGGTTCAGCATAAGAAACGACCCGGCTGACGGCTGCCTTTTCAGCTGTAATTACAAGGAGGATGAATGGGTGGAGCTGGAAAATATCCCGGTTGAGGACACCCATTGGCAAGAAGCCCTGGCTCTGGCAGAAAAGCTGGGGCTGGAAAGCCTGCCGGACGAAAAGAAAAATTCTCCCGGCTTATTTATCACCGATGAAACGTTAGATAGCGTTTGCCTGATTTACAAAACCCCGGATGACGGGATCATCTACCGCTATCTGGATGCCGATGGCAATACGCGCAGCGCCCTGCGTGATTTTTTTGAGGATCTGGCAGGGCAGCTGCAAACCGAAGGAAAGAGAGGTGACGCATAATGGCAACACAGCTTACCAACTACCAATGCCCTGCCTGTACCGGTCCGCTTCACTTTGACGGTGCCAGCGGAAAGCTGGTCTGTGACTTCTGCGGCAGCAGCTACGATACTGCCGAGATCGAAGCGCTCTATGCCGAAAAAGAGGCCGCTGCCGAAACCGCGGCACAGAATAAACAGGCACCGCCGCCCGACTCCGTCTGGAGCGAAAACGAGGCCGCCGGGCTGCGCAGCTATTCCTGTCCGTCCTGCGGCGCAGAGCTGATCTGTGACGAGACGACTGCCGCGACAAGCTGCCCGTACTGCGGCAACCCAACGGTCATTGCGGGGCAGTTTAGCGGTATGCAGCGGCCCGAGCTTGTCCTGCCGTTTGTGCTGGATAAGAACGCCGCCAAGACCGCACTGAAAAAATACTATCGCGGCAAGAGATTCCTGCCCAATGCGTTCTCCTCGCAGAACCATATCGAGGAGATCAAGGGCGTGTATGTCCCGTTCTGGCTGTTCGATGCCAACGCCTCCGGCTCGGGCCTATACGAAGCCACGACCAGCTCCAGCCACCGCAACGGCGATTACGTCATCACCACGACCAAGCACTATGATGTCCGCCGCGCCGGTACCACGCAGTTCATGGGCGTGCCGGTGGACGGCTCGACCAAGATGCCCAACGGCCACATGGATGCCATTGAGCCGTATGACTACCGCGCCTTCCAGCCCTTCTCGACCACGTACCTGCCGGGCTATATGGCAGACAAATACGACGAGGACGCCGACACCTGCCAGGCCCGCGCCAACAGCCGGATGCAGAATTCGGTCAGCAGCGAGCTTTCGGCCAGCATTACCGGCTACAGCAGCGTAAGCACCCTGAGCGAGAATATCAGCATTGATTACACCGCCAAGCACTACGCGCTGCTGCCGGTGTGGATGCTGCACACCAAGTGGCAGGGCAAGGATTATCTGTTCGCCATGAACGGGCAGACCGGCAAGCTGGTGGGCGATCTGCCGGTTGATAAGCGAAAGGTGGCCGCCTGGTTTGCGGGCATCAGTGTTCCGCTGATGATCCTGCTTGCCATCCTGCTTTGAAAGGGGGAAACAGCCTTATGAAGAAAAACCTGTTTTCTCTGATGACAGCACTGCTGCTGTGCCTGTTCTGCGCCGTACCGGCGTTTGCCGAAATGCCGCTGGTGATGGACACCTACGAGCTGTTCAAACCCGAAGCGACCGCTGAATTGGAACAAAAGGCGCAGGACGCCAGTGCCGGACACGGTGTCAATGTCTACCTGCTGACGGTGGCTGACATCGGCGGGCAGAATGTGCGCGAGTTTGCCAAGGACTGGTACCGCGACTATGACCTTGGCTACGGCGACGGCAAGAGCGGCATCCTGTTTTTGATTGCGCTGGATTCCCGCGATTATGTGACCATCACCTACGGCGGCGGCGTGACCGCCTTTACCGACTACCGCATCGCCCAGATCGAGGATAAGATCGTGCCGATGCTCTCGGACGGATCGTATTACAAGGCCTCCGACACCTACATAGAAATGTGCGCTGACACGCTGGATTTCTATGCCGAAAAGGGTGCGCCGCTGGACAGCGGCAACGACCCCGCCAAGGGTTGGATCAAGTGGGTGTTTGTGTTTGTCATTCCGCTGGCTGTGGCGAGCATTGTCTGCGGCATCTTCTACGCGCAGATGAAAACTGCCAACGAGCAGACCCATGCCAACGCCTACATGCCCGCCGAGGGTCTGGCGCTGTCCGTGGTGGAGGACACCTACACCCATACCACGGGGGATATGCAGAAACGGGCGGCGGAGATCGTGGGCGGCTTCCTGACCGACTACTTAGGAGAGGAGATGGCCCCGTGGCAAAACGTAGAAAACACGGCGACGGCAGCGTCCGCCTGAGAAAGGACGGCCGCTGGGAAGGGCGCATTGTCATCGGCTATGACGAGAAGGGCCTCCCTAAAACCAAAAATGTCCTTGCTAAGACGAAAACGGAATGTGCGGCAAAGCTGAAAGCCCTGCGGGAGAGCCTGGAGGCTCCTGCTCCTGAAGTTCCCAAGCCAAGCATCTCCCTGGGGGACTGGCTGGACCATTGGTACCAGACCTATAAAAAGGCAAACCTTCGGCCCAATACCCAGATGTCCTATGAGCGGCGGATTTATCAACACATCATTCCCGCCCTGGGGACGATCCCGCTGGACAAGCTGACCACCGGGGACATCCAGCAGTTCTATACCCATCTTAAGCAGAACGGCAGACTGCTGCGCAAGGAGCTCTATGGAGAGGGGCTCTCAGACCAGACCGTCCGTGGCATCCACACCACCCTCCACGCAGCCCTGGACAAGGCGGTAGAAGAAAAGCTGGTCTTCCGCAATCCGGCGGACAGCTGCAAGCTCCCACCTGCCAAATCCAGAGAGATGAAAGTGCTTGCTCCAGAGGAGATCCAGCGGCTACTAATCCAGGCCAGGGAGGACGGCTGCTACGAGCTTCTGCTGCTGGAACTGGCCACCGGCCTGCGCCGGGGCGAGATTTTAGCACTCCAATGGGGTGACCTAAATTTCAGAACTGGTGCCCTTCGGGTAGAGCGTCAAGTTCATCGGGTAAAGGGAGAGCTGGTTGTATCCCCACCTAAAACCAAAGCCGGCAACCGGACGGTCCTTCTCCCTGCCCCTGTCTTGAAGGTCTTAAAAACCTACCAGAAAACCATCCGCTCCCGCTGGATGTTCCCCTCCCCTGTCAAGGAGGATTCTCCCATGGACCCAGCTGCTGTCCGGAAGCGGCTCCAGACGGTGCTGGAGCGGGCGGAGTGTAAGCGTCTGAGGTTTCACGATCTGCGGCACACCTTCGCCACCGCTTCCTTGGAGCACGGCATGGACATCAAGACCCTGAGCACTATCATCGGCCACGTGTCCAGCGCCACCACCCTCAACACCTACACACACGTTACCGATGCCATGCGACAGAACGCAGCGGACAAGATCGACCGGGGGATCGGGAGAGCCGAACCGAAACCCAGACAAGAGCCCGTGCCCCAGAAACCCGTCCCCAGCGCCTTCCAAGCCCACAAGGGACAGCGGCGCAAACCGGGCACCGGATGTGTCAACCGAATCAATGACCACCTGTGGGAGGGCCGTTACTCCCCCATCGTCAACGGCAAGCGCATGGCCCGGAACGTCTATGCCAAAACGGAGGCGGAATGTGAGGGAAAATTGGCCATACTAATTCGGGAGATGAA
>OMFO01000679.1_pt1 | contig 12778 bp, 10 predicted proteins | sample 1645611 | NCBI WGS metagenome assembly OMFO01 (sample SAMEA103958147, study PRJEB25191) | human gut metagenome | biome: human-associated habitat [ENVO:00009003]; feature: intestine environment [ENVO:2100002]; material: feces | place: Germany | collected 2013/2015
GCAGCCCGCCGACATCCGCACCGCGGCTCTTCGTTAAAAGCAACAACTAGAAAGTGAGGGCCCTATGGCCATCTTTGCAATCGGGGATATGCACCTCTCGCTGGGAACGGACAAGCCCATGGACGTTTTCCCGGGGTGGGAGGGGTATCTGCCCCGACTGGAAGCCAGCTGGCGCAAGCTGATCGGCCCGGACGACACCGTTGTTCTGGCGGGTGACACCAGCTGGGCCATGAACCTGAACGACACAAAAGCGGATTTTGCCTTTATCCAAAACCTGCCGGGCCAAAAGTGGCTCTTAAAGGGCAACCATGACTACTGGTGGACGACGACCCGCAAGATGGAAAACTTCCTGACTGCCAACGGCTTTGACACGCTGCATATTTTGCACAACAACGCCTGCACTGTCGGCAATGTGGCGCTGTGCGGCACCCGCGGCTGGCCGTTTGACGACGTTGCCGCCCAGGGCGAAAAGCTCATGGCGCGGGAGGCGGGCCGTCTGCGTATGTCCTTGCAGGCGGCGGGGGATGTGGCAGAAAAAATCGCTTTTCTCCACTACCCGCCCATCTACCCCGGCGCACAGGCACAGGAGCTGGTGGATGTGCTGAATGAGTTCGGCGTGACCGAGTGCTACTACGGCCACCTGCACGGCAAGTCCATCCGCTACGCAACGCAGGGCGAGCGCGACGGCATCACCTATCGGCTGATCTCCGCCGACGGTCTGTCGTTCTGCCCGTATAAAATCAGGTGATGCGGATGAAGCAGAAAACAAAAAACATTGTCACGGCGCTGCTGCTGGGGGTCTTATGCGCGGTAACACTGTCCGCCGTCATTACGGTGCCGGACTGGGAGACCGCCCGCGCGGATCTGCTGATCGGTATGCAGTACGAGACAACGGGCCTCGACCTTGACGCCGTGCCCGGCTGGCTTGCGGCGCTGGTCATGCTGCACCAGAATTTTCCGCTGGACGGCTGGGCCTGGGGGCCTGCCGCCGCGGGGCTGGCCGTGCTGCTCTGCTGGGTGCGCGGTCAGTGTGAGGCGAAACCCAAGCGCACGGAGCTGGTGCTGAGCATTGTCTTTGGCATTGCTGAAGTATTGGGTCTGAGCATCTGCAAGCTGGGCAGCTGGGCGTTTGTCTTTAAAAATCCGTATCAGCTCTGCGTCGGCGTGTTCTGCATGGCCGGGTACGCGGTGCTGTTCTACCACGCGGTCTGGGGGCTGTACGCCCTGCTGGGCCGCAGCCGGACGGGCGGGGAGGACTTCCCGCAGACCCGCTTCGCAGCGTGGTTCGCCAAGGCACCGGGCCGCGCGTCGTCGCTGCTCATCGGCGCGGCGTGGCTGCCGTGGGTCGCCGTGTTCTGGCCCGGCTCCGTGGACTGGGACTCCTGGGGGCAGATCTCGCAGGTGCTTGGGGTGCAGGAGATGACCGCCCACCATACGGTGCTCTCCACCTGGCTACACGGCTGGCTGTTCCGGCTGGGCCGTGCGCTGGGCAGCGACAATCTCGGCGTGTTTCTCTACATAGTATTGCAGTTTCTCGTCTGTGCGTGGGTGTTCGGGCAGGTAACGGCCTTTGCCGCCAGGCTCGGCTGCTCCCGCGGTGTGCAGTATGCGGTCACAGCGTTCTTTGCACTCGACCCCATCTGGGGCGCGTTCATCCAGACGCAGGTCAAGGATACGCTCTACACGGGACTGTTCGTCCTGTTCGTGCTGAAAACCGCCGACCTGCTGCTCTTTCCGCAGGAATGGCAGGGGAGCCGCCCGCGCCTGACCGCTTACGCGGTGCTCGGCGTGCTCTGCTGCCTGCTGCGCAAAAACGGCATCTATGCCGTTGTGCCGATGCTGCTGGCGTCGGCCTTCACCGTGAGTGAAAAGCACCTGCGCCGCCCCGTGCTGGCGGTGCTGCTGGCCGTCTGCATCGGCTCGTTCGGGTTTGACACGTTCACCGAAAAAGTCCTCGACATCCCCGCAGGCAGCGTGGGGGAGGCGCTCTCGGTCCCGATGCAGCAGACCGCCCGCTATATCCGCGACTACGGCAATGAAGTCACCGACGACGAGCGCACCGCCATCGAGAAGGTCCTCGACTACGACGCCATTGCCCAAAGCTACATGCCGGAGCTGTCCGACGGCGTCAAGCAGTACTACAAAAATCCCGGCAAGGGTGACCTGGCCCGCTATATGCTGGTCTGGGCCAAAATGCTGCTCAAGCACCCGGTCTGCTATTTTGAAGCAACGCACGCAAACTCCCATGGGTATTACACCATCACGAAATGCCGCGCCATCAACGATTACTACACGTTCAATAATGACATTTGCATGGAAATGTCTGAAATGAACGTCCACTATCTTGATAAATCCGGCTATCTGCGGTATGCTTTTGTACAGGCGCTCTCGGCATTTGAAAAGCTGCCGCTCGTGGGGCTTACAACGTCCATCGGGTTCATGGCATGGCTGACTGCCGTGCTTGGTCTCTGGCTGGCGCGCTGCAAAGCAAAGCCTGTGCTGCCGGTTTTTATCGGCCTTGGCATCTTCTGGCTGACCTGCATTGCGTCCCCGGTCAATGACTGTATGCGCTATTTCCTGCCGGTGGCGGGGTGTCTGCCGATGGTTTTCTGTCTGTCGGCGGTGTTTTCCCGTGAAAAATCAGAAATTACCGTCTGATTTGTTAAAAAATTCAAAAAAGACTGGTATTTTCCGCACAGGCATGGTATAATAACTTGTATTTTTATGTACATCTATTTTTGGAGGAATTTATAAATGAAACTGATTTCCTGTGAAAAGCTCGAAAAGAGCATGGTCGAACTGCAGTTCTCCATTGACGCGGAGACCTTCAAATCTGCTGTCAATACCGCTTTCAAGCGCGAGGGCAAGAAGTACGCCATCCCCGGCTTCCGCAAGGGCAAGGCTCCCAAGGCCATGATCGAGAAGATGTATGGCAAGGACCTGTTCCAGTATGACGCCATCAACGACCTGTTCCCCGAGAACTACGAGGCCGCCGTCAAGGAGGCCGGTATCGAGGTCGTTGGCCGTCCTGACCCCGAGGTCGTCTCCATGTCCGAGGACGAGGGCGCTACCCTGAAGGTCAAGGTCGCCGTCAAGCCCGAGGTCGAGCTGGGCGAGTACACCGGTTTAACCGTCAACAAAGATGTCAAGACTGTTGACGAGGCTGATGTTGACGCCGAGATCAAGCGCATGCAGGACCGCAATGGCCGTCTGCTGACCCGTGAGGGTGCTGCCGAGAACGGCGACACCGTTGACATCGACTTCGAGGGCTTCGTTGACGGCGTCGCTTTCGAGGGCGGCAAGGCCGAGCACTACTCTCTGGTGCTGGGCTCCGGCTCCTTCATCCCCGGCTTCGAGGAGCAGGTCGTCGGCCACAAGGCCGGTGAGGAGTTCGACGTCAACGTCAAGTTCCCCGAGGAGTACCAGGCTGAGGAGCTGGCCGGCAAGGACGCCACCTTCAAGATCAAGCTGCATGAGGTCCAGTACAAGGAGCTGCCCGAGCTGGACGACGACTTTGCCAAGGACGTCAGCGAGTACGACACTCTCGACGAGCTGAAGGACTCCATCCGCAAGGGCATCGAGACCAACCACGAGAAGCAGGCTGACCAGAAGGTCGAGAACGACCTGATCGACCAGGTCGTGGGCGGCATGAAGGCCGAGATTCCCGACGCCATGATCGAGAGCCGCATCGAGGAGCTGGTGCAGGACTTCCAGTACCGCATCTCCCAGCAGGGCCTCAAGCTCGAGCAGTACCTGCAGTATATGGGCATGACCATGGAGCAGTTCAAGGAGCAGTTCCGTGAGCAGGCCGACAAGCAGGTCAAGATGCGCCTGGCCATGGAGGCTATCGTCGCCAAGGAGTCCATCGAGGCTACCGAGGAGGAGTTTGAGGCCGAGATCAAGCGCATTGCCGATGCTTACCAGATGGAGGCCGACAAGGTCAAGAGCCTGGTCGATGCTGCCGCCGTCAAGAAGGATCTGGCTGTCAACAAGGCAATCGACTTCGTGAAGTCCAAGGCCAACATCGTCGCCGGTGCTGCCGAGGAGAAGAAGCCCGCCAAAAAGACCACCCGCAAGACCACCAAGAAGGCTGCCGCCAAGCAGGACGAGGAGCCGAAGGAAGAGGAGACCAAGGGCGAGTAATCACCCCGCGGGCATCCGTAAACATTGAGTAAAAGGGCCGGTACGGTTGCGCAGCTATGCCGCCGTATCGGTTCCTTTGTCATCACCCATACTTTATCTAAAGCACCAAGGAGGGAAACCAGAATGAGCCTTGTACCTTATGTTGTCGAACAGACTGCGCGCGGTGAGCGCAGCTATGACATCTTCTCCCGCCTGCTCAATGACCGCATTATTGTGCTGAGCGAGGACGTCAACTCCGCCTCTGCCAGCGTCATCGTGGCACAGCTACTGTATCTCGAGGGCCAGGACCCGGAGAAGGACATCTACTTCTATATCAACAGCCCCGGCGGCTCGATCTCTGACGGTATGGCCATCCACGACACGATGAACTACATCAAGTGCGATGTCTCCACCATCTGCGTCGGCATGGCGGCCTCGATGGGCTCTTTCCTGCTGGCCAGCGGCACCAAGGGCAAGCGCTTTGCCCTGCCGAACTCCGAGATCCTGATCCACCAGCCGCTTATCGGCGGGCAGGGTATCTCCGGCCAGGCTACCGACATCAAGATCCACGCCGACCACATCGTGCGCATCCGCGAGAAGATGAACACGCTGCTCAGCCAGTACACCGGCCAGCCGCTGGACGTCATCACCCGCGACACCGAGCGCGACAACTATATGACCGCGCAGCAGGCGAAGGAGTACGGCCTGATCGACGACATCCTCTATAAACACTGATTCGGGGGAACAACATGGCAAATCAAACGTCCGGCAAGGACGGAAAAGGACGCGAGCTCGTCTGCAGCTTCTGCGGGCGGACGCAAAATGAGGTAGAGCAGCTGATCATTGGCCCCGGCGTCAATATCTGCAAGGACTGCCTGGATATGTGCAACAATGCCCTGTACAAGGACGGCGAGCGCCCGGCCCCGCCGCGCGCCGGTATGCCGCGGAACCGCCGCCGCACAGACGCGCAGCCCGGTGCGGACTATGACTATGACCCGATCGAGAGCATCAATATCCTGACCCCCGCCGAGATCAAGGCGGGGCTGGATCAGTATGTTATCGGGCAGGATGCCGCCAAAAAGGTGCTGGCTGTCTCTGTCTACAACCACTACAAGCGCATTCTCTCCCGCGAGAGCAGCGACGTGGAGCTGCAGAAGTCCAACGTGCTGATGCTCGGCCCGTCCGGCACCGGCAAGACGCTGCTGGCCCAGACGCTGGCCAGGATGCTCAATGTGCCGTTCGCCATCGCGGACGCCACGACGATCACCGAGGCAGGCTACGTCGGCGAGGATGTCGAGAACATCCTGCTCAAGCTCATTCAGGCGGCGGATTTTGACGTCGCCCGCGCCGAGATCGGCATTATCTACGTCGATGAGATCGACAAGATCACCCGCAAGAGCGAGAACCCCTCCATCACCCGTGACGTCGGCGGTGAGGGTGTACAGCAGGCGCTGCTGAAGATCGTGGAGGGCACGGTCAGCAACGTGCCGCCCAACGGCGGACGCAAGCACCCGCAGCAGGAGTTCATCCAGATCAACACGAAGAATATCCTGTTCATCTGCGGCGGCGCGTTCGATGGGCTGGAAAAGCTCATTCAGAAGCGCACCGACAACGCCTCCCTCGGCTTTGGCAGCCAGCTGCGCACAACGCTGGACAAGGATGAGACGCGCCAGAAGCTGCTGAAGAAGGTCGAGCCTGACGACCTCGTCAAGTTCGGTCTCATCCCCGAGCTGATCGGCCGTCTGCCCGTTGTGACGGTGCTTGACCCGCTGGACGAGGAAGCTCTTGTCCGAGTTCTGACCGAGCCGAAGAACAGCATTGTGCGCCAGTACAAGGAGCTGTTCCACCTCGACAATGCCGAGCTCGTCTTTACCGAGGACGCGCTGCACGCCATCGCCAAGAAAACGGTGGAGCGCAAGAGCGGTGCCCGCGGTCTGCGCAGCGTCGTTGAAGAACTGCTGATTCCGATCATGTACGACATCCCGTCGGACGCCACCATCACAAAGGTGACCATTGATGCGGATACGGTGGCAGGGGGCGAGCCACGCATCGAGCACGGCATGATGCGCCCGCGCTACAAAAATATGGCGTCCCAGCAATAATTTGCAAACACACCGGTGCAGGAATGCGCCGGTGTGTTTTTGTTCACAAAAATTTTATATAGAAAACACTTGATTTTTTGCAGTAAAGTGAGTATTATATATTTAGCACTCAGGGAGATTGAGTGCTAAACTAAAAATCAAAAGAGAAATCTTTTATAGGGAGGAACTTCCACTATGAAAATCAAACCTCTTGCAGACCGCGTTGTCATTAAGCTGGTCGAAGAAGAAGAAACCACCAAGGGCGGTCTGATCCTGTCCGGCTCCGCCAAGGAGAAGCCCCAGGTTGCCGAGGTCATCGCAGTCGGCCCCGGCGGCAACGTCGACGGCAAGGAAGTCGAGATGATCGTCAAGGTCGGAGATAAGGTCCTGACCAGCAAGTACTCCGGCACCGAGGTCAAGGTTGACGGCGAGGAATGCACCATCGTCCGCCAGAGCGACATCCTCGCAATCGTCGAGTAAATTTGATTTCACCGATTTCTTTCAGATAAAAGGAGAGATTCATTATGGCTAAACAGATCAAGCAGGGCGAGGACGCCCGCAAGGCGCTCTGCGCAGGTATCGACCAGCTGGCCAACACCGTTAAGGTCACCTTGGGCCCCAAGGGCCGCAATGTTGTGCTGAGCAAGAAGTTCGGCAGCCCGCTCATCACCAATGACGGTGTCACCATCGCCAAGGAGATCGAGCTGAAGGACGAGTTCGAGAACATGGGTGCACAGCTCGTTCGCGAGGTCGCCACCAAGACGAACGACGCCGCCGGTGACGGTACGACCACCGCTACCGTTCTGGCACAGGCCTTCGTCAATGAGGGCATGAAGAACGTCACCGCCGGTGCAAACCCGATGGACATCAAGCGCGGCATGCAGAAGGCCGTCGCCGCTGCTGTCGACGCTGTCAAGCAGCACAGCCAGAAGGTCAACGGCAGCAAGGACATTGCCCGTGTCGGCACTGTCTCTGCAGGCGATGCCGAGATCGGTCAGCTGATTGCTGACGCAATGGAGAAGGTCACCGCTGACGGTGTTATCACCATCGAGGAGAACAAGACCACTGCCGAGACCTACACCGAGGTCGTCGAGGGCATGCAGTTTGACCGCGGCTATGTGACCCCCTACATGGTCACCGATACCGAGAAGATGGAGACCGTCTACGACGACTGCTCTGTCCTGATCACCGACAAGAAGATCAGCGTATTCCAGGATGTGGTCCCTCTGCTCGAGCAGGTCATCCAGTCCGGCCGCAAGCTGCTGATCATCGCAGAGGATGTCGAGGGCGACGCTCTGTCCAACCTCATCATCAACCGTCTGCGCGGCGGCCTGAACGTTGTCGCTGTCAAGGCACCCGGCTTTGGTGACCGCCGCAAGGAGATGCTGCAGGATATCGCCACCCTGACCGGCGGCACGGTTATCAGCAGCGACCTGGGCTATGAGCTGAAGGACGCCACCATGCAGCTGCTCGGCAAGGCCCGCCAGGTCAAGGTCACCAAGGAGAACACCACCATCGTCGGCGGTGCCGGTGACAAGCAGGCTATCGCAGACCGTGTTGCCCAGATCCGCAGCCAGATCGCCGTTGCGACCTCTGACTTTGACCGCGAGAAGCTGCAGGAGCGCCTGGCCAAGATGGCCGGCGGCGTTGCCGTCATCAAGGTCGGTGCCGCTACCGAGGTCGAGATGAAGGACAAGAAGCTGCGCATCGAGGATGCCCTGAACGCGACCAAGGCCGCTGTTGAGGAAGGCATCGTCGCTGGCGGCGGCACGGCCACCATCAACGCCATTCCCGCTGTCGACAAGCTGGTCGGCGAGCTGGAGGGCGACGAGCGCACCGGTGCAAAGATCGTCCGCAAAGCGCTGGAGGCTCCTCTGCGCCAGATCGCTGCCAACGCTGGCCTCGAGGGCAGCGTCGTTATCGACAACATCCTGAAGGCCAACAAGCCCAACTACGGCTTTGATGCCCAGAAGGAGGAGTACGTCGAGGATATGATCGAGGCCGGTATCGTCGACCCGACCAAGGTCACCCGTTCCGCTCTGGAGAACGCTGCCAGCGTCGCCGCGATGGTCCTGACCACCGAGAGCCTTGTCGCTGACCTGCCGGAACCCCCGGCTCCGGCTGCTCCGGCCCCTGACATGGGCGGTATGTACTAAGAGACGCCGCAAAGCCTTGAAATTGCTTGATTCTTTGGATGCGCAAAAGCGAATTTACGCCTAACTTACGCTACTTACGCCAAAAATTCAAGCGCATTATAGGGTAACAGAAATCGGCACCTGCCTCAAAAGCAGGTGCCGATTTTTATGTTATCCTGCAGCATGGTGATTGCAAAAAGTAGGATCGGCGAGACGAAAATCATTCAAAAAGCATTTGAAATTTCCATCCAAATCCGCTATAATAAATGTACAGCGTGTGGCGTTTCTGCGTAAATCCAGTTGCAGAGCAGCCACGCGCCTTTTTTTGCGGAATCGGGTGAGAAATGGCAAGATGAGCGAAAACTTCATAGGCAAATCGTGTAGCAGAAATGCGTAAGTCCGGATGTTCTGGGACTTACGCATTTCTTATTTTTTGAAAGAAAGGTGATTTTTTTGGAAACCGGAAATCAGTTCTTGGGGACGGAGCGTGTGAGCAAGCTCATGCGGCAGTACGCCATCCCCTGCATTATCTCGCTGCTGGTGGGCGCACTTTACAACATCGTTGACCAGATTTTTATCGCCAACGCCAGCTACCTCGGCTCCTACGGCAACGCCGCCAATACGGTGGTGTTCCCGCTGACGGTGGTGGCGCTGGCTATTGCCGTCATGTTGGGCGACGGCTGCTGCGCCTTCGTCAGCATGGCGCTGGGCAGAAACGAGGTGGATAAGGCCAAGCGAAGCGTGGGCAACGCGGTGGTGTTATCTGTCGTCAGCAGTCTTGTTCTGACGGCGGTATACCTCATTTTCGCAAACACCATCATCGCCATGTTCGGCGGCACGGTGAATGAGGAGACCTTCCGCCACTCGCAGGAATACTTCTTCTATATCACCCTGGGCATTCCGTTCTATATGTTCGGGCAGGCCATGAACCCCATCATCCGTGCCGACGGCAACCCCAAGTTCGCTATGATCTCCACATTGGCAGGCGCTGCTATCAACATTATCCTCGACCCCATTTTCATCTTTGTATTAAAATGGGGTATGATGGGTGCGGCAGTGGCCACGGTCATCGGTCAGGTGGCAACGGCGTTTCTTGCTGTGTGGTATCTGCTGCACATGAAGATCATCAAGCCTGCGTCCGGCGATTATGCACTGCGGGGAACTGTCTGCGGACGAATGCTGACGCTGGGTATCACCAGTTTTCTTTCGCAGATCAGTCTGGTGGCGGCCATGGCGGCCATCAACAATATGCTCCGTAAATACGGCGCTCTGGACGCTGTGTTCGGACAGGAGCAATACGCGCAGATCCCCATGGCTGTGGTCGGCATTGTGATGAAGTTCTTCCAGATCGTCATTTCCATCGTGGTCGGCATGGCGGCAGGCTGCATCCCCATCGTGGGCTATAACATGGGTGCGGAGAAGAAACTGCGTGTTCGGGAGTTGTTCACCAAGCTGCTGATTGCCGAAGCACTGGTGGGTGCGGTGGCGCTGGTGATGGCAGAGGGTTTCCCTCGGCAGCTCATCGCCATTTTCGGTGCAGCCAATGAGAGCGGCTACTATACGGACTTTGCTATTAAGGCGTTCCGCACCTATCTCTGCATGATGGTGCTGGCCTGCGTCAACAAGGCGTGCTTTATCTTCTTGCAGGCAGTCGGCAAGGCGCTGACATCCACGCTGCTGTCCATGTTCCGTGAGGTGGTGTTCGGTGTGGGCTTTGCCCTGTTGTTGCCTGTGTTCTTTGGTTTGGACGGCGTACTGTATTCCATGCCGGTGTCGGATATTCTGACCTTTATCATCTCGGCGATCATCATCGTGAAAACCTATCGGGAATTGAATGTGGAAGGAGTGCAGAAAGTATGAAAAACAGAGTCATTACCATCAGCCGCGAATTTGGCAGCGGCGGACGCACCATCGGCAAAAAGGTGGCGGAAAAGCTGGGTATTCCGTGCTATGACGCAGAGATCATTCAGGAAATGGCAAAGGAAACAGGTTTTGCGCCGGACTATGTAAAAGAAGCAGGCGAGTACGCACCGGGGAGCTTCCTATCGGCAGCTTTTTCCAACCGAATGTTCGGCCCCACCAACGAGGATATTCTGTGGGAGCATCAGTACAAGGTCATCACGGAGCTGGCGGAAAAGGGTCCCTGCGTCATTGTTGGCCGCTGTGCCGACTATATTCTGCGGGACAAGGCAGACTGCCTGAAAGTTTTTATCCACGCGGATATGAAGTTCCGTGCGGAGCGCATCGTCAAAGTGTACGGCGAACGGGAGCAGTCCCCGGAGGAGCGCCTGCGGGATAAGGATAAACGCCGGGCCGCCTATCACCGCTTCTACACCAACATGAAGTGGGGACACGCTCAGAATTATCACCTGACGCTGGACAGCGGCGTCATCGGTATCGACAAGTGCGTGGACATTATCGCGGAGCTGTATTGAAAACTTTCCAGAAAAAACGTTTGAAATTCGTTTTAAAAATCGTTAAAATATAAGGCAACACCGCATTATTCCCGCCGGAGCGGTGCTTGAGCCGTTAGGCGGGAATTGTGCGGTATTGCCTTAAGGTCGAAGTCTCCGCAAAAAGAGGCTTCGGCCTTTTTGTATAAACCGGCAAAGTGTGCTATAATAGACAGAAATAACGCAGCGGGGGAGCCGCCATGAGAAAATACGCAAAATATCCGGCACTGGCCGTTACGCTGGCGATTATGGCAGTGATCTTTGTCTTGTCCTCGCAGCCGGCGGAGTTGTCCACCAAGGTCAGCCGCGCCGTTACCGAGACCGTGCAGGTCAGCAGGATAAAAGCCATCACGCCGCTGTGGTTCAGCACCACAAACCTGAACGCCAACGTCCGCAAGTGGGCGCACATCTATATCTACTGTGCCCTCGGCGTCAGCATGGCCGTGACCGTGCAGCTGTGGCTGCACCGCGTTACGCTGCGGCAAAAGGCACTGCTGGCATCGGCGCTGTGTATGCTGTACGCGGCCGGTGATGAGCTCCACCAGTATTTTGTGCCGGGCCGTGCCGCGCAGTTGAGCGACGTTGCGATTGACGCCATGGGTTTTCTGCCCTGCGTGGCGGCGGTGTATCTGGTGCTTTGGGCTGTCAGGAGGCTGCGCAATTAACAGGACTCAACCCAAAATTATATGGGTAATAGAGGTATTTTAGGTTGACCCGCCGCCCATACTTCCACCGGGGGGATGTGCCTTGTCTCTGCGTCGGTTGCATGGGCTTTGCGCTGTGCTGGTGCTGCTGGCGGGCGTCGTGCTCTGCCGCACCTACTGGGTGGGGCAGCAGACGGCCTATGCCGCCAGTGCGGGCGGGCAGAGCGTCCAGACGCTGACCCTGCCGCGCGCCCGGGGCGATTTCTATGACCGCACGGGCCGCAGGCTGACCGGCCTTTCCCCGCGGTATTACGCACTCTGCCTGCCCGGAGACGCCGGGTACACGGCGCTGTTTCCGTATGTCCCGTATGCGGAGCAGAGCCTTTTGTATGAGCGCCGAAACCTTGCAAGCCCCTTTTTGATACAGGTGGACCGCGACCTGACCGCGCAGGGCATCACGACCTGCACCGTGCCGCAGCATTTCGGCGGCGGCACCGCCGCGCACCTGCTGGGCTATCTGGACAGCGAGGGCCGCGGCGTGTCCGGCCTGGAAAAAGCCTACGACGACCTGTTGACCGACTCCGGAGACGCGCGCACTGTGACCTGCTTTATGACCGCGCAGGGACGCCTGTTGACGGACACAAGCCCGCTTGTGGCGGTGGAAACACCCGGCACGGGGCAGGGCGTGCGGCTGACGCTGGACGCCGACCTGCAGCGCGCCTGTGAGGGGCTGGCCACGCTGTATCTGCCGCGCGGCTGCCTTGTCGTGATGGACACGGCCACCGGCGAGGTGCTTGCCTCGGTCAGTATGCCGTCGTTTGACCCGCAGAATGTCGCCGCCAGCATTGCCGCCAACGATACCTCGCTGCTCAACCGGCCTCTCCGCGCATTCAGTGCCGGGTCGGTGTTCAAGGTCGTGCTGGCTGCAGCCGCCTACGAGAGCGGCCTTGACTGGTACACCCACGACTGCACAGGTGAGGTTGAGGTTGCCGGGCAGACCTACCGCTGTGCACTGGGCCGCGCCCACGGCGTGGTCAACCTGCGCGGCGCGCTGGAACAAAGCTGCAACACCTATTTCATCGAGCTGGGCCGCCTGCTGGGGGCACAGCGCATCCGCAAAATGGCAGAGACACTCGGCTTCGGCACGGCCACGCAGCTTGCGCCCGGCCTGCAAGGCGCATCGGGCACACTGCCCGATGCCGCCGCGCTTGAAAACCCAGGCGAGCTGGCGACGTTCAGCTTTGGTCAGGGGGCGCTGACCGTGACGCCGCTGCAAATTACAGCCATGATGAACACCGTCGCAAACGGCGGCGTGTACAGGACACCGGCCTTTGTACAGGGAA
>OMFO01000699.1_pt1 | contig 12365 bp, 9 predicted proteins | sample 1645611 | NCBI WGS metagenome assembly OMFO01 (sample SAMEA103958147, study PRJEB25191) | human gut metagenome | biome: human-associated habitat [ENVO:00009003]; feature: intestine environment [ENVO:2100002]; material: feces | place: Germany | collected 2013/2015
CCTCACCATAAATACGGAGAAAAAAATCCGGGAGGTGGCGGGGACGGAGCCGGAGAAGCTGGAAACGCCGGAATATTTGGACAGAGTGAACAAGGTTCTGGAGGACAAGTATTCCTTTCTCATGGTGCGCAAGGGAGACCGCATTATCTATCAGGGAGCTTTGGACGGGGAGGATCTGGTCGACGGTCTTCCCGCCTACGGCGATTATAATGGAAACGGGCTGTCGGGAGGAGTTTACCTGGACGGTGAAGAGCAGCATCTGCTAAAACAGATTGATTTCCGGTTTGACGACGGCAGTGAGGGAAGCGCATTCATTGTCACAAATGTAGGCGAGTATATGCCGGAGATTAAATCCATGCTCATGGAGATGCTCCTGGCTGGAATCGCCATCATCTGTCTGACAGGCGGCCTCCTGGTGATGTGGGTGTACCGATCGATTTTATCGCCGCTCCACAGGCTCAGGGAGGCGACACAGAAGATACGGGACGGAAATCTGGATTTCACGCTGGACGTGGGAGATGACGATGAGATCGGACTTTTATGCCAGGACTTTGAGGAGATGCGCCTCAGATTAAAGGAGTCAGCGGAGGAGAAGGTTCAGTATGACAAGGAGAGCAAGGAGCTGATCAGCAATATTTCCCACGATCTGAAAACGCCCATCACGGCCATTAAAGGATATGTGGAAGGGATTCAGGATGGCGTGGCCTCCTCTCCGGAAAAGCTGAGCAAATATATCCGCACGATTTACAATAAGGCAAACGATATGGACCGCCTGATCGACGAGCTGACCTTTTACTCTAAGATTGACACAAACAGGATTCCATACACGTTTTCCAAAATCAATGTGGCTGAGTATTTCTGGGACTGCGTGGAAGAGGTCGGCCTGGATATGGAGACCAGGGGAATCGAGCTTGGCTATTTCAACTATGTGGACGAGGATGTGCTGATTATCGCGGATGCGGAACAGATGAAGCGCGTAATCAACAATATTATCGGAAATTCTCTCAAATATCTCGACAAGAAAAAGGGCATTATCAATATCAGAATTAAGGATGACGGCGATTTTGTCCAGATTGTCATAGAGGATAACGGGAAGGGCATAGCGGCGAAGGATCTGCCCTATATTTTCGACCGGTTCTACCGGACAGACTCTTCGCGAAACTCCTCCAAGGGAGGCAGCGGAATTGGTCTCTCCATTGTGAAGAAGATTATCGAGGATCACGGGGGACGCATCTGGGCCACCAGCAAGGAAGGAATCGGCACAGAGATTCACTTTGTGCTTAGAAAATATCAGGAGGTACCGGTAGATGAGCAGGATACTGATCATAGAAGATGAGGAATCAATTGCAGATCTGGAGAAGGATTATCTGGAGCTTTCCGGATTTGAAGTTGAAATCTGCAACAGAGGAGACACCGGACTGACGCGTGCGCTGAATGAGGAGTTTGACCTGATTATTCTGGATCTGATGCTTCCGGAAGTGGATGGCTTTGATATCTGCAGGCAGGTAAGACAGGAAAAAAATACTCCTATCATCATGGTATCTGCAAAGAAAGATGACATAGATAAAATCAGAGGTCTGGGACTGGGGGCAGATGATTACATGACAAAACCATTCAGTCCAAGTGAACTGGTAGCCAGAGTCAAGGCACATATGGACAGATATAATCGTCTGATCGGTTCCAATGTACGCAAAAATGATATTGTGGAGATCCGCGGGATCAAGATTGATAAGACTGCACGCCGCGTATGGGTAAACGGAGAGGAGAAAACATTTACTTCCAAGGAATATGATCTGCTTACCTTCCTTGCAGAGAATCCGAACAGAGTGTTTACCAAGGAAGAGTTGTTCCGGGAAATCTGGGATATGGAATCTGTGGGAGATATTGCAACAGTCACTGTCCATATCAAGAAGATCCGGGAGAAAATTGAATTTAATACTGCAAAACCTCAGTATATTGAAACAATCTGGGGCGTAGGATACAGATTTAAAGTTTAACTGAATCAGGGAAGTTCCATATTTCAGGCACGAAAAGGCAATAATCAGTGGGAAATTTGGAACGCAAGATTGTTCGAGAAATCAACTTGTTGGCACAATAGTATAAAAAGGAAAAAAATGGAAAGATTATATAAAAAATTAGAAAGCTATGGGCAGTCTGACTATTATCCGTTTCACATGCCGGGGCATAAGAGAAACCGGGCATCTTCAGCAGATGATTTTCTTTTTGAGAGAGATATTACAGAGATTTCAGGATTTGACAATCTTCATCATGCGGAAGGAATTTTGAAAGAAGCACAGGAATATGCAGCTCAGATTTATGGGACAAAGAAATGTTTCTTCAGTGTAAATGGAAGTACGGCGGCTCTTCTGGCAGCAGTCAGTGCAAGTGTAAATAAAGGTGGGAAGATACTTGTCGCGAGGAACTGTCACAAGGCTGTTTACCATGCATTGTATTTACGTGAGCTTCAGCCGGTCTATATTTATCCACATGAAGATCAGAGACTGGGGATAAACGGAGGAATTTCCCCTGAACGTGTGGAAAGATATCTGGAAGAAAATACGGATGTGCAGGCTTTTCTGCTTACTTCGCCTACATATGACGGCGTTGTGTCTGATATAAAGACAATTGCAGAAGTTGTACACAGACATAAGATTCCTCTTATTGTGGATGAAGCACATGGTGCACATCTTCATTATTCTAAATATTTTCCGGTGTCTGCTGCTGATCTGGGAGCTGACATTGTAATACAGAGTTTCCATAAAACGCTGCCATCTATGACTCAGACGGCGGTGCTTCATATATGCAGTGATATGGCAGATGTGGAAAAGATAAAGAGATTTATGGGGATTTACCAGACCAGCAGTCCGTCGTATATTCTGATGGCGAGTATGGATGCATGTATGGATAAACTGAGAAAAGACGGGCAGCAGATGTTTCGTGAATTTACCTTCAATCTGGAGAAGGCCAGACAGCGTCTTTCAAAGTGTGAAAAAATAAAACTGATCGAAGGTTCTATGATCGAAGGCGGTGGAATCTATGATTTTGACAGATCCAAGCTGTTGTTCTCCACAGTCGGAACTTCTGTTAACGGACACCTTCTCCATCAGATACTTCGTGACAGATATCACATTGAAATGGAAATGGCGGCTGAGAAATATGTTCTTGGAATTGCAGCAGTGGGAGATACAGAAGAGGGATTTGAGAGACTGTGTACTGCAATTGAAGAGATTGATGCAGAGATACAGCAAACAGATGAGTCGGAGGAATCGCAGTATCATACTTCTCATGCGAGAATGACACAGCTTATGACAATTTCTCAGGCAGTGGATGCGCAGCAAAGGCGATATTCTCTGAAAGAAAGTGTTGGCAAAGTCAGTGCAGAGTTTGCTTATCTGTATCCGCCCGGAATTCCGATTATTGTGCCGGGAGAGCAGATAACTGGACAATTTGTAAGAAATGTGAGAAGATACATGGAACAGGGGCTGGAAGTACAGGGACTCAGTGATACATCTGCTGAAACAATCTGCGTAGCTGCCCGAAATGAAATTGGACAGGAAGAATACAGTCCGGCAAAGGAATAACATAACAGATATGGGAAAGATTTTTTACATCATGGGAAAGAGTGCATCCGGAAAAGACAGAATCTATTCACTTCTGGCCGCACATAAAGAATTGAATCTGAAAACACTTATTCTGTATACAACCCGCCCGATCAGGGTAGGAGAGCAGGATGGAAAAAATTATTATTTTGTAGATGACGGAAAACTGGAAGAATTCAGAAAAAACGGAAATCTTATCGAGGAGAGAGCATATCATACGGTTTATGGGATATGGACTTATTTCACTGCAGATGATGGTCAGGTGAACCTTGCAGATTCCGATTATCTGGGAATCGGTACTCTGGAGTCATTTAAAAAGATGCGTAAATACTATGGGGAAGATGCAGTCTGTCCTGTTTATGTCCAGGTAGAAGATGGAGAAAGACTGAGTCGTGCTCTTAATAGAGAGAGAGAACAGGAAAATCCAAGATATGAGGAAATGTGTAGAAGATTTATTGCAGATCAGTCGGATTTTTCAGAGGAAAATATTCTGAACGCAGGGATAGAGAAACGTTTTCAGAATATAAATCTTGATGACTGTGTGAAAGAAATCGCAAATTATATAAAGTCTGTGCAATAGTTCTTCTTTTATGGTATAATATCTTACAAAACGGACTGGTGAGGTGATTCTTATGATGGGATTTAACAATATTATCGGACATGAAGAGATTATCGGACATTTAAAAAATGCAATAGAATCAGGAAAAATATCGCATTCTTATATTTTTACCGGCGAACCAGGTTCTGGTAAGAAGCTCCTTGCAGGGACTTTTGCGGCAACACTTCAGTGTGAGGCCGGAGGTACAGAACCCTGCCAGAAATGCGACTCCTGCAAAAAGGCGATGGGTAAGAATCATCCGGACATTATTATGGTCAGTCATGAGAAACCTGGAACGATCACAATTGACGAGATCAGGGATCAGGTGATCAATGATATAGATATCAGACCATATTACAGTCCTTACAAGATTTATATTATTGCAGATGCAGATCTTATGACACCACAGGCACAGAATGCTCTTCTTAAAACAATTGAAGAGCCGCCGGAATATGCAGTGATTCTTTTGCTGACTAATAATATCGGGGGACTGCTGCCGACTATTCAGTCAAGATGTGTTCGTCTTGATCTGAAGGTAGTGGATGACGGTCTTGTAAAGAAATATCTGATGGAGCATCTTCATGTTCCGGATTACCAGGCGGAGATTGACGCATCCTTTGCACAGGGCAGTATTGGAAGGGCAAAAGAAGCAGCTACTTCTCAGGAGTTTGCAGAGATGACTCAGAATGCACTGAGGATTCTTAAATATGCAAACACCATGGAAGTTTATGAACTGTCAGATGCGATTAAGAGTCTTTCTGAGGACAAACAGAATATCAACGATTATCTGGATATTTTCCAGTTCTGGTTCAGAGATGTCCTGATGTTTAAGGCAACACAGGAGATTGACAATCTGGTATTTAAACAGGAAATTAATTTTATCAGAGAACAGGCAAAGCAGCGTTCCTACGAGAATCTGGAGAACATTCTGGATTCTATTCAGAAGACAAAGGTACGTCTGAAAGCAAATGTTAATTTTGATCTGGCATTTGAATTGCTGTTCCTGACGATCAGGGAGAAATAGAATGACAAAAGTAGTAGGCGTGAGATTTCGTAATGTAGGCAAGATTTATTATTTCAGTCCTAAAGATTATGAAATTAAAACAGGCGATCACGTGATCGTGGAGACAGCCCGGGGAATTGAATACGGGAAAGTCGTACTTGCACCAAGAGAAGTAGGTGAGGAAGATGTTGTTCACCCTCTCAAAGAAGTTCTTCGTGTGGCAACAAAGGAGGACGACGAGAGAGAGGCACAGAACAGAGTCAGAGAGAGAGAGGCATTTAAAATCTGTCAGAAAAAGATTCGTGAACATGGTCTGGAAATGAAACTGATAGATGCAGAGTATACATTTGATAATAATAAAGTGCTGTTTTATTTCACTGCTGACGGCAGAATTGATTTTCGCCAATTGGTAAAAGATCTGGCAGCAATTTTTAAAACGCGTATCGAACTTCGTCAGATTGGTGTTCGCGATGAGACAAAGATTCTGGGAGGAATCGGTATCTGCGGAAGATGTCTGTGCTGCCACACATATCTGTCTGAGTTTGCACCGGTATCCATAAAGATGGCAAAAGAGCAGAATCTGTCCCTTAACCAGACAAAGATTTCCGGTGTGTGCGGAAGACTGATGTGCTGCCTGAAGAACGAGCAGGAAACATATGAAGAGCTGAATAAAAAGCTTCCGGGACTGGGAGATACAGTTACAACTCCGGATGGGCTTACCGGAACTGTACACAGTGTAAACGTGCTTCGTCAACGTGTAAAGGTAATTGTAGAGATCAATGACGAGAAAGAAATTCAGGAATTTCCGGTAGATGACCTGAAATTCAGACCGAGAAAGAAGAAAGTCAAAGTCTCTGAAAAAGAATTAAAAGAACTTGGAAATCTGGAAGATAAAAAAGGAGATTCCAAATTAAATGACTGATCAGCTGGTAAAAGATAATGAACGTATAGATGATCTTCAGAACGGATATTATGTGATACAGGATCCGGATAAATTCTGTTTTGGGATGGATGCAGTTCTTCTTTCCGGCTTTGCAAAAGTAAAAAAGGGTGAGACTGCTCTGGATCTGGGAACAGGAACGGGAATTATCCCGATCCTGCTTAAAACCAAAACAAATGGGAAACACTTTACAGGTCTTGAGATTCAGAAAGAGTGTGCAGATATGGCCGGACGCAGTGTCAGATATAATCATCTGGAGGACGATGTTGAGATCGTACGGGGTGATATTAAGGAGGCTGCTGATATTTTTGGGGCAGCTTCTTTTGATGTAGTGACAAGTAATCCGCCTTATATGATCGGACAGCATGGGCTTCGCAATCCGGATATGCCAAAAGCAATTGCCAGACATGAAGTACTCTGTAATCTGGAGGATGTGGTGAGCCAGGCATCAAAGGTTCTGAAAGAACGTGGAAGATTTTATATGGTCCACAGACCGTTCAGACTGGCTGAGATTATGAATGTTCTCACAAAGTATCGTCTGGAACCGAAAAAGATGCAGCTTGTATATCCATACATAGACAGAGAACCAAACATGGTTCTGATCGAGGCATTAAAGGGAGGAAATTCCAGAGTTACAGTGGAACCTCCTCTGATCGTATATAAAGAGCCGGGAGTCTATACAGAAAATATACTGAAGATTTATGATATGATTTAACCGAATTTTATTTGCAAAGTAATATGAGAGGAAACAAATTATGAGTGGTAAATTGTATTTATGTGCAACACCCATAGGAAATCTGGAGGATATTACACTCCGGGTACTTCGAACATTGAAAGAAGTGGATCTTATTGCAGCAGAGGATACCAGAAACAGTATTAAACTGCTGAACCATTTTGATATAAAAACACCTATGACCAGTTATCATGAGTACAACAAAATTGATAAGGCATATGTTCTGATCAGTAAAATGCAGGAAGGGCAGAATATTGCACTGATCACAGATGCGGGAACTCCGGGAATCTCAGATCCGGGAGAGGAGCTTGCGGCAATGTGTTATGAAGCGGGGATTGAAGTAACTTCTCTTCCGGGACCTGCTGCCTGTATCACTGCCCTGACTCTGTCCGGACTTCCAACCAGAAGATTCGCTTTTGAAGCATTTCTTCCGGCAGATAAAAAAGAAAGAAAACTGATTCTGGAAGAACTGAAGAATGAAACGAGAACTATCATTCTCTATGAGGCTCCTCACAGATTGGTAAGAACTCTGGAGGAATTGAAGGAAACTCTCGGAAATCGCAGAATGACTCTTTGCAGGGAACTGACGAAAAGACATGAGACTGCATTCCATACGACTATCGAGGAGCTGATCCTCTATTATCAGACAGAGAAGCCGCTTGGAGAGTGTGTGCTTGTGATTGAAGGCAGAAGCAGACAGGAGATGGAAGAGGAACAGAAGGCATCCTGGGAAAAAATTACCATAGAAGAACACATGGAAATCTATGAAAATCAGGGACATTCAAGAAAAGAAGCTATGAAAATGGTAGCAAATGATAGAGGAATGACGAAGAGAGATGTCTATCAGTACCTCATCAATAAAACCGAAGAATAAGATTAACATACAGAAGAATTCCCGTTTTCGGGGATTCTTTTTTATTCAGGCTGTGGCAAGGAACGGGCTTTTGTGCTATAATAAATTTGTATTATTATGTCCAGATACCAGAATATATTTGAAAACCTGTCTATAATTTTCACGCAGGGGTTTTCAGATATATTCTGGTGATAAGTATATATAACAGGAGGAAAGAAATGGGCGGAGAAAATACAGAATACGGAGCGGATCAAATCCAGATTCTGGAAGGTTTGGAAGCCGTACGAAAGAGACCAGGTATGTATATCGGAAGTACATCCGGCAGAGGTCTTCATCATCTGGTTTATGAGATTGTAGATAACGCGGTTGATGAAGCACTGGCAGGATTTTGTACAGAGATTCAGGTAGTTATTAATCCGGACAACTCTATCACAGTTGTAGATAACGGACGTGGTATTCCGGTAGGAATCAATCATAAAGCAGGGATTCCTGCTGTAGAAGTAGTATTTACCATTCTTCATGCCGGCGGTAAATTTGGAGGCGGAGGGTACAAGGTATCCGGTGGTCTTCACGGAGTAGGTGCGTCTGTAGTAAATGCACTTTCCACATGGCTTGAAGTAAGGATCTATCATGAAGGTAAGATTTATCAGCAGAGATATGAACGCGGTAAAACTATGTATCCTCTGAAGGTTGTGGGAGACTGCCAGCCGGATAAGACCGGAACAACAGTTGTCTTCCTTCCGGATAAAGAAATATTTGAGGAAACAGTATATGATTATGACATTCTGAAACAGCGTTTGAGAGAGATGGCATTCCTGACAAAGGGATTGAAGATTTCTCTTAAAGATACCAGAGAAGGAATGGAAAGAGAGAAAGTTTTCCATTATGAAGGTGGTATCCGTGAATTTGTAAGCTATCTGAACAGAAGCAAGGAAGCGCTTTACCCGGAAATCATTTACTGCGAAGGACAGCAGAACGGTGTGTCTGTAGAGGTTGCCATGCAGCACAATGACTCTTATACAGAGAACTGCTATGGATTTGTAAATAATATTAATACACCTGAGGGTGGTACTCATATTGTAGGTTTCAGAAATGCCCTGACAAAGACGTTCAATGATTATGCCAGAAAGAACAAGCTGCTTAAAGACAGTGAACCCAATTTGAGTGGCGATGATATCCGCGAAGGTCTGACTGCAATCGTCAGTGTTAAGATTGAGAATCCCCAGTTTGAAGGTCAGACAAAACAGAAGCTTGGAAACAGTGAAGCAAGAGGGGCTGTTGACAGCGTGGTGAGCAAGCAGCTTGAGATTTTCCTTGAGCAGAATCCAACAGTAGCGAAAACTACAGTAGAGAAATCAGTTCTTGCACAGAGAGCACGTGAGGCTGCACGTAAGGCTCGTGATCTGACCAGAAGAAAATCAGCACTTGATAATATGTCACTTCCTGGAAAGCTTGCAGACTGTTCAGATAAGAATCCTGAGAACTGTGAAATCTACATTGTAGAGGGAGATTCCGCCGGTGGCTCTGCAAAAACAGCCAGAAATCGTGTAACACAGGCTATCCTTCCACTGAGAGGTAAGATCCTGAATGTAGAGAAAGCACGTCTTGATAAGATTTATGCAAATGCAGAGATCAAAGCTATGATCACAGCTTTCGGAACAGGAATTCATGAAGATTTTGATATCAGTAAACTTCGTTATCATAAGATTATTATTATGACTGATGCCGATGTCGATGGTGCGCACATCGCAACCCTTCTGCTGACTTTCCTGTATCGTTTTATGCCTGAGCTTATCAAACAGGGATATGTGTATCTTGCACAGCCGCCATTATACAAGGTGGAGAAGAACAAGAAAGTATGGTATGCATACGACGATGATGAACTGAATCAGATTCTGACAGAAATCGGACGTGACGGAAATAACAAGATCCAGCGTTATAAAGGTCTTGGAGAGATGGATGCAGACCAGCTTTGGGAGACGACAATGGATCCTGAGAAACGAATCCTGCTTAAGGTTACCATGGATGAGGCTGCGACTTCTGAGATTGACCTTACATTTACTACACTGATGGGTGACAAGGTAGAGCCGAGACGTGAATTTATTGAAGAGAATGCAAGATTTGTAAAGAATCTGGATATCTGATAATAGGGAGAATAGATAAATGGAAGATAATATTTTTGACAAAGTCCACGAGGTGGATCTGGAAAAGACCATGAAGGACTCTTATATTGACTATGCCATGAGCGTTATCGCTTCCAGAGCACTGCCTGATGTAAGAGATGGTCTGAAACCGGTTCAGCGACGTGTATTGTATTCCATGATAGAACTGAATAATGGTCCTGACAAACCGCATCGTAAATGTGCGCGTATTGTCGGTGATACAATGGGTAAATATCATCCACATGGTGACAGTTCTATTTATGGAGCACTTGTAAATATGGCACAGGAATGGTCTACCAGATATCCGCTGGTAGACGGACATGGAAACTTTGGTTCCGTAGATGGTGACGGGGCAGCGGCCATGCGATACACTGAGGCACGTCTGAGTAAGATTTCCATGGAAATGCTGGCAGATATTAACAAAGATACTGTTGACTTCCAGCCAAACTTTGATGAAACAGAGAGAGAGCCGGTTGTACTGCCGTCCCGTTATCCGAATCTTCTGGTGAACGGAACTTCAGGTATTGCAGTAGGTATGGCTACCAATATCCCTCCTCATAATCTGAGAGAGGTTGTGGATGCTGTTGTCAAGATTATAGACAATATCATTGAAGAACAACGCGAAACGACTATGGAAGAGATTCTGGATATTGTAAAAGGTCCTGATTTTCCTACAGGTGCGACGATTCTTGGAAGAAGAGGGATTGAAGAAGCATACAGAACAGGTCGTGGTAAGATTCGTGTACGTGCAGTGACAAATATTGAGACTCTTCCAAACGGAAAGTCCAGAATTATTGTCACAGAGCTTCCGTATCTGGTAAATAAAGCGCGTCTGATCTCAAAGATTGCAGAACTTGTAAGAGATAAAAAGATTGACGGAATCACAGACCTGAATGACCATTCCAGTCGTGAGGGAATGAGAATCTGTATTGATCTGCGCAAGGATGCAAATGCAAATGTAGTTTTGAATTTACTGTATAAGCATACGCAGTTACAGGATACTTTTGGCGTAAATATGCTTTCACTTATTCCGAATAACGGAAGTCTGGAACCGAAGGTATTAAACCTGAAACAGATGCTGGAATATTATCTGGCTCATCAGGAAGATGTAGTGACCAGAAGAACGAAATATGACCTGAATAAAGCAAGAGAGCGAGCTCACATTTTAGAAGGTCTGTTAAAAGCACTGGATAATATTGATGAGGTGATCCGTATTATCAGAGCTTCGCAGAATGTGCAGATCGCAAAACAGGAGTTAATGGACCGCTTTGAACTGACAGATGTTCAGGCACAGGCAATCGTAGATATGCGTCTGCGTGCTCTGACAGGTCTGGAAAGAGAGAAGCTGGAAGCAGAGTATGCTGATTTAATGGAAAAAATCCGTAAATACGAGGCTATCCTTGCGGACAGAAGTCTTCTTCTTCGCGTGATTCGTGAAGAAATTCTTGCAATTGCAGAGAAATACGGAGACGACAGAAAGACTTCTATCGGATATGATGTATACGATATTTCTACAGAGGATCTGATTCCGAGAGAGAATACAGTGATCACAATGACCAAACTTGGATATATTAAGAGAATGACAGTAGATAATTTCAGAAGCCAGAACAGAGGTGGAAGAGGAATCAAGGGAATGCAGACTCTTGAGGATGACTACATTGAAGAACTTCTGATGACAACTACCCATCATTATCTGATGTTCTTTACAAATACAGGAAGGGTATATCGTCTGAAGGCATATGAGATTCCGGAGGCAGGACGTACTGCAAGAGGAACTGCGATTATTAATCTGTTACAGCTTATGCCGGGGGAATGCATCACTGCAGTAATCCCGCTTCGCAAATTTGAAGATGGTCATTATCTGATGATGGCTACGAAGAATGGCCTGGTAAAGAAAACACCGATTAAAGAATATGCGAATGTGCGTAAAAACGGACTGGCAGCTATCACATTGCGTGATGATGATGAACTGATCGAGGTTAAGCTTACAGATGATAAGAAGGATATAATACTTGTTACAAAAGATGGTATGTGTATCCGTTTTAAAGAAACAGATGTAAGAAGTACAGGCAGAACTTCTATGGGCGTACGCGGTATGAATATCGATGACGGAGACGAAGTGGTAGCAATGCAGCTGAATTCTCAGGGAGATTGCCTGCTGATAGTTTCTGCAAATGGTATGGGTAAACGTACTTCCATCGATGAATTTACAGCCCAGAACCGTGGCGGTAAAGGCGTGAAGTGTTATAAGATCACAGAAAAGACCGGTAACGTAGTAGGCGTAAAGGCGGTCAACGAAGATAATGAGATCATGATCATCAACACAGAAGGAATTATCATCCGTATGAAGTGTGAAGGAATCTCAGAACTCGGAAGAGTGACATCCGGTGTGAAACTGATCAATCTGCCAGAAGGCGATAAAGTAGCATGTATCGCAAAGGTACGCAGTGGCGATGAGTTAGAGGAAGAATAAAAAA
>OMFO01000718.1_pt1 | contig 11950 bp, 7 predicted proteins | sample 1645611 | NCBI WGS metagenome assembly OMFO01 (sample SAMEA103958147, study PRJEB25191) | human gut metagenome | biome: human-associated habitat [ENVO:00009003]; feature: intestine environment [ENVO:2100002]; material: feces | place: Germany | collected 2013/2015
TATCATTTCTTTAATATTAGGCAAAAAGCAAAAAGGATATTTGCTGCCGGGGTATGTCGGAGTGTCTATTGGTGTGAAATGTATCGCAATACTATTCCTGGTTTTAGCATATATATTGAAGCTTAAAATCTAAGTACCCGCCACCGGTGGCTTCTTTCAAACACATAGCGCTACAAAGAACCTCCCGCTGGTATCTTCTCTTGTATACTTTGATATTTCAAAAATACGGCCGGCAATATATTCTTACTCATAATCTCAGAATATATGCCGACCGCATTTTCTATCTGCCAAATTATTTATAATCCATCACCAGAAACATCGGTTTGATCGCTACCACTTCGTCATACTCTTCCAACAGTCTGTCCCAAAGATCCATCACATCCCCCGGTGAAGGCATGGATGTTGAAATATTGGCATCCTCTTCCAGCTTCTTATAAAACTCTTCCTGTGTCAGTGTAATATCTTCAAAAAACAGCTCTTCATTAATATAGAATGGCATTGGTATCACATAAACACCAAGCTCTTTCGCCTCACTCTGGGTGATTCCACTATTACTATCGGTTACAATTGCTACTTTTCCCATATGGTTCCCCGTCATCCTTTCTTTTTATAACCGGATAATCTCCGATACTTGATCTCTTTCTGCCACCATCATTTTCAGGTCTTCCCCGTAATACGGATTATCTCCCATCGTTACCTCAAGCTTTACTGTTTCATATGCAAGACGGGCATAATTATTTTCCTTACTCAAATGGCCAAGCATTACGCATCCCAGATCATCATGTAGTATATCACAAAGAAGCCGTCCTGACAATTCATTGGAAAGATGCCCTCTGTCTCCCATCACCCTGCGTTTCAATGGATACGGGTAAGGTCCCACTTCCAGCATATGGATGTCATGGTTAGCCTCCAATACAATTCCATTTAAATTTTTCAGATTTTCAACAATATATTCATCATAGGTACCAAGATCAGTTGCCACAGCCGCTGCTTTCTCCCCATGCTCAATCCGGTATCCGGCAGGTTCATTGGCGTCGTGGGAAATATGAAATGGATGGATATCCAAATCTCCCAGTCGAAATGTCTCATCTGCTTTCACTTCGTGAAGAAGCCCTTCAGGAAGCTTGCCTAATGATTTTGCACATTTGATTCCCTGAATAGTTCCGCTTGTGGCATAAACCGGAACCTCATATTTTCTGCTGAATACACCAAGCCCCTGAATATGATCAATATGCTCATGGGTGATCAAAATCCCGTCCAGATCATCACCGGTAATATCCAGATGTGTAAGACCTGCTTCAATTCTTTTTTTGCTGATTCCAGTGTCTACGAGAAGATGGGTATTGTCACTTCCTATGTAAATACAATTCCCGCTGCTTCCACTGGCGATACTGCACATTCTCATGTAGTTCTCCTTGTATCTTATTTTACACGTCTGTTGCTTTTTGCTTCTCTTAATACTTCCTGAAGAACATCCAGAATATCCGTAAGCTCTCTGTCATAGATTGCGCCCTCTGCATCTGTAACATCCAGACATGGCTCAAATTTCTTCAGTTCCTCTTCATAATCTATCATTTCTTATTTCTCCTGATCACATCTTTAATCTCACCGACAAGATACAGGGAACCCACGCAGAAGAGCATTCCGTCATCCCCCTTTACTTCCAGTGCTCTACCAAAGGCTTTCTCAACATCCTCCACTACTTCCACAGAAGAAGCACCTGCTTCTGTAAAAAGCTTTGCAAATCTCTCAGCAGGAACCTTGCGATATCCGCCAACAGAGGTTACTACCACATGACGGAACGTGATCCTGCTACAGATCGTATGTATCATATCTGTATAATCTTTGTCATCTACTGCTGAAAAAAGCAAAGTCAGCGGACATTCTTTCTGAAAATGTTCTGCTGTCTCTACAAATTTCTCTACCCCGTCCTCATTGTGAGCACCGTCCACGATCACGCCCGGAAGCACTGTTTCCATTCTTCCCTGCCAGCGTGTTCCGGCAATTCCCACATGGATCTGATCCGTAGATACAGAAATCACATTCTGCAGAACCTCAATCGTCTTTAATGCAAGTGCACTGTTCATCACCTGATACTTTGCAATAAACGGAATGGAGAAAACCATATCCTTATAATACTCATTCCGAAATGCAAAATCAATTCCCGCCGAAGTATTTCTGAGCACTTCTGTATCTGATCTCTTCACTTCATAAGCAGGGCTTCCCAGTTCTTCTGCTCTGGCACGGATCACTTCTGCTGCATCCGGGTCGTTTCCGTCATAGATTACCGGTACCCCCGGCACAATGATCCCGGCCTTTTCTCCTGCGATTTTGGCAACTGTATCTCCCAGATACTGCATATGATCCAGACTGATCGATGTGATCACACAGGCAACAGGATTCTCCACAGCAGTAGTCGCATCCATTCTTCCGCCCAGTCCTGTTTCCAGAGTCACATAATCAACACCTGCCTCTGCAAAGATCACCATTCCCATCAGAAAAAGCATCTCAAAATAAGTCGGATGATAGCTGCCTTCTGCAACCAGTTCATCCGCAAGTACCTTTACTTTCTCAAAGGCCTTCAGGAAAGTATCATTATCAATATTCACCTCATTGATCTGGAAGCGTTCATTGATCTCCACCAGATGAGGAGAAGTAAATAATCCGCAGGAATATCCCGCCTCTCTCAGAACAGAGGTCAGAAACGCACATGTACTTCCCTTTCCATTAGTTCCTGCCACATGGATCACCTTAAACTTATCCTGAGGATTACCAAGTCTTCTCAGACATTCCTTTGTGTGATCCAGACTGTTCTTCTTTGTAAATTTCGGAGTTTCATCAATATAAGCAACTGCTTCTTCGTAATTCATAAAAAAATTCCACCACTTATCTATAATGTATTTAGTTACTCTAACATTATATAATAGTGGTGGAAGATGTCCAGTACCAATCGTAATATTTTATCCGACAAAATTATGGATTAATTTTCATTCGCACCGGCACTTTCTGTTAATTTCCATTTATTATTTGAATAAAGTGCATAGCAGGACCGGTCATAGCTCTTGCTCAGCGGTTTTCGCGTCGAACTGTTGCTTCGCTGGATCACCGCAAGCCTGTCGAAATCATTCAGCTCCGTACCTGTGATCATCAACGTAGTCGGATTGATATAGACCGTATCATACCATTCTCCGTTCAGCTTGATTTCACTGGACGGCGTAAATTCCGTTCCCTTAATGTAATATGTATGATCTGTCTCAGAAATACATTGAATGGAATCCAGAGTCACATCATAGATTCCCATACGCATTCTGGTACGCAGATAAGGACTTTCGCCGCTTTCCCCGTAGGAATATCTCTTTCCATAAAGGAGGTCATACTGCAGGGTTTCCAGATCCACCTGATAATTTCTGGTATTTCTTCTTGCCTGATGATAGCGGAAAACAGTTCCCTCATGGATTCCCACACGATCCATAACCTCTGCCGCCATCTGGTATGCTGCAAGATTTTCATTCTTTTTCTTAAGTCCGAAGTTATCCCACATCACATACTCTGTCTGGAACAGATACTTGTTCTTCAGGTCCTCCACAGTCAATCCCATAGTCGGAAGGTGGTCACCGTACATAACAAGGACCACATCCTCAGGATAATCTGCAAGCTTGTCTGTCAGCTCTTTGACAAAATTATCCATCTCATGGATCTCATTTACGTAATATTCCCATTTATTATTCTCTTCCTCAGTCGGTGCACCAGAAACTGTGATCTCAGGATCCTCCAGGATCTGCTCATCCGGATACGCACCATGTCCCTGTACAGAAATAGTATATACATAATCCGGCCCCTCAGTGGAGTCCAGACACTTCAGAATCTCATCTGTCAGAACCTCATCCTTTACCCAGCCATTTGGATTCTTCTCGTTCTCTCTTGCCATGTACTCTTCGGAAGTAAACGTATCAAATCCGAGATTCGGGAAAATAGATCTTCTTCCATAGAAGTTTGCCTCATTATTATGAACTGCATGGGTGGTATAACCCAGCTTCTTCAGTACATAAGGTGCACTCTCACAGGTAGTCTCTCTCAGAATACTCTTATAAGGATATTCCCCAGGTCCAAAATAATGCATACTCATTCCTGTAATGGATTCAAACTCTGTATTGGCAGTACCTGCACCGACAGAGGGAACCTTATAATATCCTGAAGAATATTCCTTCATCAGCTTACGGAATGTCGGAATCGGATCTTCTGAAATATTCAGGTAATTAACCAGCGTAGGATCAAAGAATGATTCCAACTGCAAAAACAGAATATTCGGACGCTTTTCTTCCTGCGTTTCCGGGAGATTCTTTTCCGTCTTCTCAATTCTTTTGATTTCTTTCTCAGAATAATCTCTCGGACAGCTGATTCCCGTATTAAAAATCGTAGTTGCCAGACAGTAAGGATATCCATAATCCTCATATGCAAAAGCAATATTTCCAAAGTAATTGGAAAGCACCCTCTTCTCCAGTGCCAGTTGTGTACTTCCTGCAAAAAGAGCAACAGCCAGCAAGATCAGAGGAATATTGTAGCGATATTTAATCTTTTTCTGATACTTCGGTCCTTTAATAAGCAGCATCAGCAGTAAAATAACAAGAATCCCAAACAGGATGCAGACTGCCACAACGCCTGCAACAGGCAGATATTTGTTGGCAATCTTCATTGCATCTGTGATCAGATGCAGATCCGGTCCTGTAAACGGTGTAACACGGTTGAGCAGGAGAACACCGTTAATAATGGCCAGTATCAGCCAGAACAACGTAACCAGTACTCTCCAGAATACTCTCCTGTGAAACAGATAAACAATTAGTGACGAGGTAAAAATGAATGCCGCATTATATGCAAAAACCAGAGGTCTCTGTGTCATATAATTCCAGGCTTCTATAAACGAGTGACGGCAGATTGCCTCCATAACAAAATATCCCGCTGCGCTGGCAAGTACATGGAGTAAAAGGGAGATTTTGTTACAAATCTTATACAATTTCATCTAAACACTCCCTTATTTCTTAAGCTGCTCTAACTGTCCTTTAACCTTATCCATCATTTCTTTATATTTCGCAAGTTTGTCTTTCTCCGCATCCACCTTGGCAGCAGGTGCCTTGTTTACGAAGTTCGGATTATTCAGCATACCTTCACATCTTGCGATCTCTTTTGTGAGACGTTCTGTTTCTTTTGTAAGACGTTCAATCTCTTTATCTTTGTCGATCAGGTCTTCCAACGGCATATATACAACCGCATTGGAAACAACTACTGAAACTGCATCTTCACTGATTCCGTTCTTGTCTGTCTGTACCAGAATCTCTTTTGCAAATGCAAGATTTACAAAGGATTTCTTGCTGTTCTCATACATTGCTGCTGTTTCAGCATCCTTTGCCACAATATGCAGGCTTGTCTTGCGGTTATTCGGAACATTCATCTCTGTTCTGGTATTACGGATACCTCTTACAACCTCTTTGAAGCCCTCGATTGCTTTCTCAGCATCCGGGAAGTTTCTCTCTTCTCTGTATACAGGCCATTCGGAGATCATAATAGACTCTTCTTCAGGAAGAAGTGTGCAGTAGATTTCCTCTGTGATAAACGGCATATACGGGTGAAGAAGCTTCAGGCCTTCTGTCAGCGCTGTTCTTAATGTCCAGAGTGCATCATTTGCAGCCTTCGGATCTTCCTCTGCCTTCCACAGACGAACCTTAGCCATCTCAATATACCAGTCGCAGAGTTCATCCCACAGGAAGTCATAAACCTTCTGTACTGCAATACCAAGTTCATATTTTTCCATGTTCTCTGTTGCTTCACGAATCACTGTATTTAAGTGAGACAGAATCCATTTATCCTCTGCACAGAGATCATTTAAGTTCTCCGGCTCTGTCACTGTCTTGCCTTCCAGGTTCATCATGATGAAACGGGAAGCATTCCAGATCTTGTTTGCGAAGTTACGGCTTGCTTCTACCTTTTCCCAGTAGAAACGCATATCATTTCCAGGTGCATTACCTGTCATCAGAGTAAGACGAAGAGCATCTGCGCCGTATTTATCAATAACTTCCAGAGGATCGATACCGTTTCCAAGAGACTTACTCATCTTACGTCCCTGGGAGTCACGTACCAGACCATGGATCAGTACATGATGGAACGGAACCTGATCAGTCTGCTCCAGAGCAGAGAATACCATACGGATAACCCAGAAGAAGATAATGTCATATCCTGTAACAAGTACATCTGTCGGATAGAAATATTCCAGTTCCGGTGTTTTCTCCGGCCAGCCAAGTGTGGAGAATGGCCATAATGCAGAACTGAACCAGGTATCCAGTGTATCCTCATCCTGATGAAGATGTATACATCCGCATTTCGGGCATTTCTCAGGCATTTCTCTTGCAACTACTACTTCACCGCACTCATCACAGTAATAAGCCGGAATTCTGTGTCCCCACCATAACTGTCTGGAAATACACCAGTCGCGGATATTCTCAAGCCAGTGAAGATACGTCTTGTCAAAACGGGACGGAACGAATTTCAGATCTCCGTCATCCAGAGCTTTGATCGCAGCCTTTGCCATCTCGTCCATCTTTACAAACCACTGTGGCTTGATCATAGGCTCTACCGTTGTGCCGCAGCGGTCATGAGTTCCAACGCTGTGGTTGTGAGGAACTACTTTTACCAGAAGTCCAAGTTCTTCCAGATCTGCTACCATTGCCTTACGTGCTTCGTAACGGTCCATACCAGCGTATTTTCCACCAAGCTCGTTGATGGTCGCATCGTCATTCATAATGTTGATCTCTTCCAGATTGTGACGGCGTCCAACCTCAAAGTCGTTAGGGTCATGGGCAGGTGTGATCTTTACACATCCTGTTCCGAATTCTTTGTCTACATATTCATCGGCGATCACCGGAATCTCTCTGTCTGTGAGAGGAAGCTTCAGCATCTTGCCGATGAGATCCTTGTAGCGCTCATCTTCCGGATTTACGGCAACAGCAGTATCACCCAGCAGGGTTTCCGGGCGTGTAGTTGCAATCTCTACGAAACGTCCCTCTTCCCCTACGATCGGGTAATTAATGTGCCAGAAAAATCCGTCCTGATCCTCATGCTCAACCTCTGCATCAGAGATGGAAGTCTGGCATACAGGACACCAGTTGATGATTCTGGAACCTTTGTAGATATAGCCTTTTTCATATAATTTGATAAATACTTCCTGTACTGCTTTGGAACATCCCTCATCCATTGTGAAACGTTCTCTCTCCCAGTCTGCGGAAGCACCCAGTTTCTTTAACTGATTGATGATCTTTCCGCCGTACTCCTCTTTCCATGCCCACGCATGTTTTAAGAATTCCTCACGGCCGATATCGTGTTTGTCGATACCTTCTTTTTTCAGCTTGTCGATAACCTTAACCTCTGTAGCGATAGCTGCATGGTCAGTTCCCGGCTGCCATAATGCTTCATAGCCCTGCATTCTCTTGAAACGGATCAGGATATCCTGCATGGTTTCATCCAGTGCATGTCCCATGTGAAGCTGTCCGGTTACGTTTGGCGGCGGCATAACAATAGTAAACGGTTTCTTGTCCGGATTTACTTTTGCATGGAAATATCCATTGTCCATCCATTTTGTGTAAAGACGCTCTTCGATTCCCTTAGGATCGTAAGTTTTTGCAAGTTCTTTGCTCATAATGTCCTCCTAATTATATATCTGAAACTAAAGTATCTACGGATTACTCCGTTATAAAGCAGTCACCCTGACAACCAAACAAATAAGCATACTGACTTCGCTTTCCGCATCCAGCCAGATAACTGTGTCATAAACTTATTCGATAAAAAACGCCCCTCACACGCATTATACGTGCAAAGGGCGACATAGATCGCGGTACCACCTTAGTTTGTCTCTCATTCCCTTAACGCGGGATACGTGAAAACCTACCATGCGCGTATATAACTCTGATATGATTCATACACACTCACTTCAGCCTCCCGGCTCCAAAGCTACCTTCAGCACTTCTGTTCCCGGGAAACCTTCCAGCTTATAAGCTTCCCTCTCTGTGGGGCATTACCGCCTACTCCTCTTTTTCACAGCCTTTTTCTGGATTCTACTATAATGAAAAAAGGCTTTCTTGTCAAGAACGTTTCTCCGGATTTCACAAATTTATCTGGTGTCATACGTATATTTTTCCCGCATTGTCGAACAAAATTTTATCAATAATATCCTTTGCATTATTTACGGAAAGATATCCGTCCTCTATTTTTTCTCTCAGAACACTACACAGTGAAAAACGGAATGCAAGAAGGGAGCCATAACTTTCCTCTACTGTCCACGTATCACATCCCCAGCAGATTTTATCAATCTGGGACATCTCGATCAACTGATGCATTACACGTTTTGATGCGGTGTAGGATAAGATTGGAAGCCATGTCAGATCCGGATATAGATTCGGATATCCGTCTACTATGGAAAAAAGATCATCCACCCATGGAAAGCCACAATGCAGTAGCACAAATTTCGTTTCCGGATTATTTTTTATCACATTGTTCAACTGCAGTATATTCGTATCTATAACTTGCCCCATTCCTGTGTGACATTGTAATGGAAGTGACACTTCCGCCGCAATTTCACATATTTTCCAGAACAAATAGTCCTGAAAACATCTGATATCTTCCTGGGTTATATCCGACTCTTTTAAACGGAATACCCTTTCAGCCTGCTCCCGCGTCACTTTTTCAAAATGAAGACTACGCTCATAGGCCATCGCTATTTTTAAGGCCACACAGCCCTCACTCTTTTTTTGTATGATCCACTTTCTGACCCACTCCACATAATCCTGTAAATTGTCCGGCAGCTCACCGAAGTTCTCTTCCAGTGATACACCGTCATGATTGCGAAGTCCTTTTTTATAGCCCAAAAAGAACAAATCCAGTCGAAAAGCAGGCGTAAACAGTTCCGGTCTTCCATTGTCAGAGCCCGGATTCCAGTAGGTATCTACGATTACTTTTTGATACTTACACTTATTTTTCAGTACATCCATGTAAAAGTCGGGATTTTGATGCGCTTTTCTGATCTGATCTGAAATCTGATCCCAGTTCTGAGCTGTGATCGGCTCTGATATTCCATACAACTCCCCGATTGCCTTTTGAAGCCAGACAAAATAAGATTTATATCGTGTTTTTTCCAGATATGCATTCCTGCTTTCTGCTGTTGTCCCCGGAGTTACCTGCTGCCATTGTAAATACGTATTATTTATCAGCTTATCCAGATCAAAATCCACCATCGCCTGTTCCGGCAGATGATGTGAATGCGTGTTCCTGATTTTATGATCGGATATATAGTTCATTAATTCCTGCTCTATCTGATTTGCTGTTCCCATGATAATATTCCCCTTTCTTCCTCTTATCCATTCTATCCGTTTGACTACCTATTTAAAAACCACAGAAAAACAATTTCTTCTTTTCCGCAATAAAGCGACAAATCGTTTATTCCACACTTTTCAGGGATTCTACCATGTCAATCTTCTTTAATTTCTGATGCATAAACAGATTTACGATCATGGAGAATCCAATTGTCAGCAGTCCGCAGTACAGGAAACTGACAGGATTAATATTTCTTCCGAACATAACCGCATCCACTTCCACAGTACGGATAATATACCTGTGCAAAAAGATTCCGAATACAGCTCCTGCCAGCACGCCGATGAGAGTAAGGATAACATTCTCCCTGTACACATAGGCAGAAACTTCAGTATCATAGAATCCCAGCACTTTCAAAGTTGCCAGTTCTCTCTGGCGCTCCGTAATATTGACATTGTTCAGATTATACAGGACTACGAAAGCAAGCATTCCCGCAGAAATGATCAGCACTATGATTACCGTATCCAATGCTCCAAGCATTCTGTGAAGCTGAGCCTCCAGACTGCTGGTATAGCTGATGCTTAACGCAGCCGGATACTTCAGGATCTCATTTCCCACCTCAGATTCTGATTCTTTGTACTCCTCTTTTACTGTGAACACAGTTGCAGAATAGTTCGGCTTCTCCCCGAAGGTCTGTTCATAGACATTTCCTGTCATATAAATATAATGTCCCATGTAATTCTCTGTCACTGCTGCGATCTTTGTCTCATAATTTTTTCCATCCTTTGTGATGGTCATGGTATCCCCGACTTTCAGTCCTGTCAGGGTCGCCGTCTTCTCACTGATCACTGTACCTGCTTCCGTCAGCTTATATTTCTCTTTTGTCTTTCTGTCCTGAAGAGTTACATCCTTATTAAAGGTCTCAAGATTCTCAGGCACATAAACATATACGCTAATATTGGATTTATTTCTGGGAACACTCATCTTGGTAAACTGCACATGAGTATATCTCTCGATCTGACTGTTATTTTTCAGAAACTCATCCAGTTCCTGTCTCTCCTTATCTGTAGCATCCTCATCATCAATGATCGTTCCTGTGTAATGCTGAAGTTCCTGATACTGCCGTCTGGCAATATCCATAATGGAATCCCTGAGTCCAAAACCTACCAGCATCAACGCCATACTTCCCGAAATACCGAAAATCGTCATAAAGAAACGTTTTTTATATCGGAAAAGGTTTCTCAGAGTAGATTTCCATGTAAAATTCAAGTGCTTCCAGAAAAGCGGGATCCGTTCCAGCAGGATTCTCTTACCCTCTTTGGGAGCAGGAGGACGCATCAGTGATGCCGGGGTTTCCGCCAGTGCCCTGTAACAGGAGAAAATGGTGGCTCCGACAGTACACACAGTTGCCGCACCTGCTGCTATCATTGCAAATTTAAATTCATAACGGATCTGGATATTGTTCATCATTCCCTTGTACATAATGCCATACCCGTTAATAATAACCAAAGGCAGGATCTTCTCTCCGATCAGTATTCCCAGAATACTGCCTCCCACTGTGGCAAGAAAGGCATACAGCAGATATTTGGATGCAATTGCATACTTGCCGTATCCCAGAGCCTTCATTGTACCAATCTGGGTTCTCTGTTCTTCCACCATTCGTGTCATGGTAGTCAGACTTACCAGTGCAGCCACCAGGAAAAAGATAACAGGGAAAACCTGTCCGATACTTCTCATTCTGTCTGCATTATCCCCATAATCTGAATATTCCGGCAGATCATTGCGATCCGTTACCATCCATTCCGGCATACTGATATCATAGATCTCATCCTGGGCATCCTGAATCTTTTTCTCACCGTCTGTAATTTCTTTCTCTGCATCCCTCTTGCCGTCTTCGTATTCTTTTTTACCTTCTTCCAGATCCTTCTCAGCTTTTTTGATGTCCTTTCTGGAATCCTTCAGCTTCTGTTCGTTCTCTGAGATTTCCTTCTCTCCATCCCTCAGCTTCTGTTCATTGTCAGCAATCTCTTTCTCACCGGAAGCAAGCTTTCCTTCATTCTCCTGGATCTGTGCTTCTCCTGAAGCAAGTTCTGCCTCCTTCTCCTCTAACTGAGCCTGGCTGGAATTTAGTTTTGCTTTTGCAGCATCGATCTGTTCCTGTGCTGACTCAAGCTGGGCTTCTTTTTCCTGAATCTCTTTTCTGGCTGGTTCCAGCTTCTTCTCCTGAGCCTTCACCTCTTTCCATCCTGCATCAATCTTTGCCTGGGCATCGGGAAATGCGGCCTCCTGCTGGTTCAATTCTGCTTCCTTTGCATCAAGCTGGGCCAGTCCGCTCTCCACCTGGCTTAAACCACTCTCCAGTTCACTTCTTGCTGCTGCGATCTGGTTTCTGGATGCTTCCAGCTGGGCTGCCTGACTGTCCACCTGCTCCTGATAAGCGGAAACCTGTGCTGCCAGAGCCGCCAGGTCTTCCTCTGAATATACTCCCGAAGCTGCTGCTTCCTCATACTGTGCCTGTAATGCTGCAAGCTGACTTCTGGCATTCTCTAACTGAGCCTCTCCTTCGGAAAGCTGGGCCTCCTGCTGCTCAATCTGGGCA
>OMFO01000728.1_pt1 | contig 11640 bp, 8 predicted proteins | sample 1645611 | NCBI WGS metagenome assembly OMFO01 (sample SAMEA103958147, study PRJEB25191) | human gut metagenome | biome: human-associated habitat [ENVO:00009003]; feature: intestine environment [ENVO:2100002]; material: feces | place: Germany | collected 2013/2015
TATCTGGATAGAAATGATACCTATTGTGATTTTATGATTTAGCGTTCTTTTTCTTAAGCGGAAGCCTTGGGAAAAGCTTTCGAAAACGAACTAGGTGGCTTGTTACGTTACTTCCTGCGATAATGAGGGTAACGGCTAGGATGATCAGGATGATTCCGCAACACAATCGTAACGTTAATGATTCACCGAAGACAGTCACTCCGAAGAATACGGCGGTCAACGGTTCCAAGGCTCCGAGGATCGCCGTCGGGGTGGAGCCGATATATTGGACCGCCAGTGTCGTGCAAAGGAAAGAGATAGCGGTTGGGAATATGGCTAGAGCGATCAGGTTACCCCATAAATACCAATCATGGACAATGTGAAGGCTCCTGCCGAAATCTATACGGACTAAAAACAAGGTCATTCCGAAAAGCAAGACATAGAACGTAAGTTTCAACGTAGCGATATTCTTTAATAGCGGACGATTCGCGCCTACGATATAAATAGCATAGGAGAGGGCCGATGCCATGACTAACCCAACGCCAACTAAGCTAAGCGTTGTACCGTCTCCTCCTTTATATAGTAACCCAATACCACTTAAAGCCAGAAAGATACATAAGACTGTTTGTAATGTGATTTTCTCTTTGAAAGCGACAGCCATAATCAGTGCCACCAAAATAGGATAGACAAACAGTATTGTTGAGGCAATACCGGCTTCCATGTAGTTATAGCTTTGAAACAGGGTAAGAGAAGAAATGGCGACCAACCATCCCAGTATGACTAACGGCAATATTTCTTTCCGCTTTAGACTAAAACTTCTACCTCTCGCTTTGAGCATAATCCCCAGGATGGGAATGGCAAACAGATATCTGAAGAAAAGAACAGAATCCGGATTCATTCCTTCCTTATATAGTGGAAGGGTAAAGAGGGGATTCATACCATAAGTGGCGGCAGCAACGGCTCCCAATATATATCCTTTGACCTTTGTATTCATAAACACTAAATAATTTCTTAGTTCTGGTTTTCTTTGGGGGTGCAAAGGTAAATCTTTCCTTTATATATTGTCATTACAAACCTCTTAATTTTTGCTTTTTCCTGCCTTGGATGACTTCAGTTTTCGTATTCTCAAAATATTATTTATCTTTGCGCCATGACAAAGACATTCAAATCGGATTTGGTTTAATAAACAATCTGTGTTTCTGATACAGATTGTCCCTTCGTTTACTCTCGGATAACTCCTTTCGAGAGTAGTTTTCTATTATTATAATTCAAGTTTAATCTGCGTACAATGATGAAGGCATTGTTATGCTTTCCGTGTATGCAAAATACATTAAGAAAATGAGTAACGAAAATAAAACAATTCACGATTTCGAACTTAAATTAATCTGTGACTTCTTCTCCAATATGGAACGCCAAGGACCCGGAAGTCCTGACGTAACACTGAAAGCGCTGAGCTTTATAGATAACCTCACCGACAAATCCCTTATCGCCGACATCGGTTGTGGAACAGGAGGACAGACAATGGTATTGGCCGGACACATTCCCGGGCAGATCACCGGACTTGACCTTTTTCCCGACTTTATTGATATCTTTAATCGCAATGCAAGGCAATCAGGTTTGCAGGACAGAGTGAAAGGTATTGTCGGTTCTATGGATAACCTTCCTTTTCAGAATGAGGAATTAGACCTGATCTGGTCGGAAGGAGCCATTTATAATATTGGTTTTGAACGGGGACTGAATGAGTGGCGTAGATATTTGAAACCGGGAGGATACATTGCTGTTTCTGAAAGTTCGTGGTTTACTGATGAACGTCCTGCGGAAATCAATGACTTTTGGGTGAATGCGTATCCTGAAATAGATACGATTCCGGGTCAGGTGGCCAAGATACACAAAGCAGGATATCTTCCCGTCGCTACATTTATTTTGCCGGAAAATTGCTGGACAGAGCATTACTTTGCTGCAAAGATTGAAGCTCAGAAAATCTTTCTTCATAAATATGCGGGAAATAAGATCGCCGAAGAATTCAGTTCGCTTCAGTTTGATGAAGAAGAACTATACAGTAAGTATAAAGCATTCTACGGTTATACATTTTTCATAGCAAAAAAGATAGAACAATGATTCATTTGAATAATTACGGTTGGAATGACAAGTTAAGCCAACTAAAGCAAGAGTCAACATACAATGCCCTTACACATGGACGTATATCCATCGTACACCGTACATGTTACGAGGTCGTTTCAGAAAACGGTCTGTTTCAGTGCGAACTGACGGGGAATATAATGTATGGAAAATCAGACTTTGAGCTCCCTTGCACTGGTGATTGGGTACTTTTTCAACCATTCGACGAACATAAAGGGATTATAGTGGATATGCTGCTTCGTGAACGGACTTTATATCGCAAGAAAAACGGAACGGTTGCAGATAAACAGGCCATTGCCTCGTATGTTGACAAGGCATTTATCGTGCAAAGTCTTGATGATAATTTCAATGTTCGCAGAGCCGAGCGTTTCATGGTTCAGATGCAGGAAGAGAATATTAATCCTGTATTGGTGTTCAATAAGGCTGATTTAGGGTTTGACAAGCAGAAAGTTGAAGAACAGATCAGGCACATTGCCCGTCAGATACCGGTGTTTTTTACAAGTATTCATCAACCTCAGACGATTCTCCAATTACGGGAGTCTATATCGGCAGGCGAAACGGTTGTGTTTGTCGGCTCTTCAGGTGTAGGGAAAAGTTCTCTGGTAAATGCGCTTTGCGAGAAATCGGTATTACTAACGTCTGATATCAGCCTGTCCACGGGAAAAGGAAGACATACTTCTACTCGTCGGGAGATGGTATTGATGGACGGTTCAGGTGTATTAATCGATACTCCGGGCGTTCGGGAATTTGGCTTGGCCATTGACGATCCCGATTCTCTTGCAGAGGTATTGGAGATTTCAGATTATGCTGCATCATGTCGTTTCAAGGATTGCAAGCACATCAACGAACCCGGATGTGCCGTTTTAGAAGCGGTAAGTAGTGGCGTATTGGACCCTAAGGTTTATGAAAGTTATCTGAAACTTCGACGGGAAGCGTGGCATTTCTCTACTTCCGAACATGAAAAGCGTAAAAGGGATAAATCTTTTTCAAAACTCGTGGATGAGGTGAAGAAGCGTAAGGCAAATCGCTAATTTCTATTATAAGAGTGTGTCATTTACCTATTGGGTTTGTGACACACTTTCATTTTATATTTTCAGTGAATTATAAAAACGTAGGTGTGAACTCGATGCCTAAGGCACGGGCAATATAACTTCTTGCCGTACCAACCTTCTCTGCTAACTCCTGTTGAGTTATCTTTAGTTTGTAAACTCTTGCAGATATTTAACTCTGATTTTTCTACACTATACCTTCACAATCGAGGAAACTATAGTTAGGGTTCATAGCTCTTGATACAGTTTTGCCGGGACACTTTTCTTCTGTAATGCTAGTAGAAGTGTTTTATTTCCGTTTCCTGTAAAAGCCGCCCCCATTACTTTGGGGTCGAGTGGAAATTCTTGTACCTTTGCACTCGTTTTTAGAAAAGAAGAATCACGATGATCAATAAATATGAAGAACGTCTGGGAACCGAGCGTATGTTGCCACTGGTTTTCAAGATGGCGCTTCCGGCAGTAGCAGCACAATTCGTCAATTTGCTTTATAGCATTGTCGACCGTATCTATATCGGACACATACCGGGCATCGGGACGGATGCATTGGCAGGCGTAGGGGTAACAATTTCTCTCGTGGTATTGATTTCTTCTTTTTCAGCAATAGTGGGCGGTGGTGGTGCACCGTTGGCTGCCATAGCCCTCGGACAAGGTGACCGCCAGCGTGCCGGAAAGATATTGGGGAATGGTTTTACCTTGCTGATTCTATTTACGTTAATTACTTCCTTCATTGCCTATACCTTCATGGAGCCTATCCTGCTCTTTACAGGCGCTTCGGAACATACATTGGGCTATGCGGTCGATTACCTTTCCATTTATTTGCTGGGAACTGTTTTTGTAGAGATTTCCACCGGACTCAATTCCTTTATCAATGCGCAGGGGCGTCCTGCCATTGCCATGTACTCTGTCTTAATCGGAGCTTTATTAAATATCATTCTTGATCCTATTTTTATCTTCTGGTTTGATATGGGGGTGAAAGGTGCTGCTTTGGCTACGGTGATTTCTCAGGCTTGCAGTGCCGCATGGGTACTGTCTTTTCTGTTTTCCCGGAAGGCTTCTCTGCCTTTAGAGAGGCGCTATATGAAGTTGAACCGGGGAATTGTTGTTGCGATGTTGGGACTGGGAGTATCTCCGTTCATTATGGCTAGTACAGAGAGTTTGGTGGGCTTTGTGCTGAATAGTAGCTTGAAAGATTTTGGAGATATTTACGTCAGTGCGTTGACGATATTACAGACTTCGATGCAATTTGCCAGTGTGCCGCTGACGGGGTTTGCGCAAGGCTTTATTCCGATTGTAAGTTACAATTATGGGCATGGTGACAAGCAGCGTGTGAAGGACTGTTTCCGTATTGCACTAATTACCATGTTCTCTTTTAATCTAATTCTGATGCTGCTTATGATCCTGTTCCCGTCAACGGTTGCATCAGCTTTTACAAGTGATGAAAAGTTGATAGAAACGGTTCGTTGGACCATGCCTGTCTTTCTGGGTGGTATGACTATTTTCGGCTTGCAACGTGCCTGTCAGAATATGTTTGTTGCGCTGGGACAGGCTAAGATTTCCATTTTTATCGCTTTGCTCCGCAAGGCTATTCTGTTGATTCCGTTAGCATTGATACTGCCGCATTATATGGGAGTGACCGGGGTATATGCGGCTGAGGCTATATCCGATGCTACGGCTGCAATTTGCTGTACGCTGTTGTTCTTTTGGCAGTTTCCTAAGATTTTGGGAAAAATGAAATAGGCTAAGGCTTTATAATTTTTTCTCTTATTAATACATTGTAATTAGTGATAATGTGTTATTTATATAATCATATTTTAAACCCAATTGTATTTTGTAAGAATGAATTTCGAGCATTATATTGAATTTTGCAATTTGATATATATCGTTGAACTCCATACAGAAAAGATAATTTGAGTTTATATTCTCTTTTATTTTCTTTGCTAAATATTCAGGGGTGATATTACTAAAGCCTATTCTTTGCATGGTGTCACTCTTTTTTTGCTTGAGATATTCTAATTTCTCCGAAGTAATAATAATCTTTGAAGTATTCAGACGTTGAAATACAGGGGTTATGGAATTGATGGTCATAGCTTGATCGGAAGTATCTATGATATTAAAATACACTCGTTCTATTTTGTAGGTTAAAAATGTCTTAAATAAATCTGCGTATATACAGCGAATCTTAAATCCATTAGACTCAAAGTCATAACCAAATTCATTATTGTCTTTAACATTAAAAAAATTGTCTTGATCGGAGGAAGGTTGCAATATAATATCATGATATTGAATGAATCCATTTGTGAGAATGGAAGATATGTAAATTTTCAGAGTAGAGGATAATGTTACATCAGCTATTCCTACGAACCCCTGAAAATTTTGTAAACCCATTTTTAGTCTGCCAATGAAATTATTGGAGACGTTATTTATGTAAATGAAGAATAGCTGTTCACTTGATTTATACTCAATCTGGGATAAATTAATATGTTCAGATAAACTTTGATATAATAAATCGTTTGCGTTTTTCCATGATGTGTTGATTTTAGAAATATAATCACCGCATAAGAAGCTATGAGATTCTGATTTGTCTAAAAGCTTAATTACGGCATTATAACATGCTACCCCGTATTCAGAATCTTCTATTTGTAGAGTATCAAAAACGAGAATAATCTCATGATGTTTCTTTTGGGGAATTAAAACTGACTTTAGTACTGAATATGATATACCTTTTTTCTCTAATAGTTCTACTAAAATGTCGTGCATGTTGTTAATCTCTTTGCCCATCTGTAAGTCAGAGATATTGAAGTATTGTTTCATAACTTCAAGCATTGTATTATCTCTCGAATCTATTGTGTATATAGTTTTACTCATGTTTTCTAAATTCTATTGGTGAGTATCTTGTTTGGGATGGTTTTGATTAATAATCTGTGAGGCCTCTTTCAACTTAGAGGACAATTAGGTTATAGAATGGAATTTATTCGCTGTTCATTGTGCTGATAGGATAATCTTTCATGTCATTCTATTTTCTGCAAAGATAAACAATAAAACCAAAGTAGGAAGAAAACCCCATCGTTTCCTTCCTACCCGATTCTTTATTTTCAGAAGTTTTTTTATTATGTCACAAAGACCTTTTTCATCATTTCTTCTTCATTTCCTATTTACGGTGCTTCTGTCACATTAACTGTTACCGTCACCTTCTTTGCCGCATCCGACAGATTCTGTATCTCAAAGGTTGCCGCCGCATTTGCCGGGAACGATCCTGTGGGGAAATCCTTTGCATTTTGGTCCAGCGTCAAGGTATAGTCTATAGCCTCGGTGCTATGTCCTTCCGTCTTATCCGCTTTCAGCCAGGCAGGTAAGCCGATAATCCGGCTACCGCCTTTGGCAGTCACAGTAAGTTTCATGGACGAGGTGGTTCCGGCATTGGCCTGTTTCTGCATGCTGAGTGTTCCTGTGATCACATCCGGTGATTCACTTCCGGCAGTGTAGGTATTTGCCGCATCCGGTTCTGACGGTGTAACTGCTGCTGCAGCAACTGTCGGCACTCCTACGGCTGCTTTCACTGCAATCTGGCTTTCTTCGCGTCCTGCCTTGCTGCGCAATAAGATGATGGCTTTCGGGAAAAGATTCCCAGAATATCCATCGGCTTTTGACACTTTACAAGTATAAGATGCCGATCCGGCACGGGTTACCGGTGTGATTTCCGTCTTCAGCCACTCGGCACCGCTACCCGCGGAGCTTGTATAGACAATGCTGCATTCCGCTTCCGAATTGCTGGTGAAAGGAATACTGAAATATTCAGTCTCATCCGGGGAGACGGTGGCTGTATTGTTACCCGCAATAGTGGTTGCTCCGACTCCTGTCAGTGTCCCGATAGCCAGTTCATTTTCCGGCTGATACTCAAAGTCCCCGCCATCCGTCCAGTCCGAAACGGTGATGTTCACATCCAGCTTGAACGGGTCGGCGTTGGTGATGCGCACCGTGTAGCGGTGGTTAGGCTTCACCTCGATGTAACCGCCTGTGCCCGCTACCGACTGCTCAAACTCTACCATGTAACTCACTTCCTGCGGTATATCCGTCTGGTTCAGCGCATACTTTCCCTTGATAATCAGATACCCCTTGTCGGCAATCGGACTGGGATAACTGTAGAAAGCCCCTGTCTGTGTTCCTTTATTGGCATTGGCGCCGTCAAAGTCACGGTCGGGGTAGGTGATAAGCGTCTTGGCCGGATCGGCATCTTCCACGGGAACCACCGGGAAGAAGGTAACGCCTTTGCGGCCGTGCCCCATCGATACACCGGTGATGGTGAGATGTGACAATTTCTCGTCATTGATGATATCGAAACGGGAGACGATACGCGACAGCGTCATATTGATGCGGGTACGGGACCCCATACTGATATCCCGCAGGTCGAGCGCAGGACTGTAGGAACCTACCATCGGCAGGGGTGTCAACAAGATGTCCGTATCCGTGGCAGGATCCAGCAACGGAGTGGTAAAGGTGAGGAAATCCGTTTCAGTGGGAATACCCGCTTTGGTCACAATGTTATAGTCCGCACCCGGTGAACTCTGTTCCAGCGCTACGAAATTGGTGTATTCTGCTCCGGCTTTCAGCAATTTCGGCTGATTGGCAATGCAGTAGAATTTGGTGAACAGGCCTTTCTTGGGGCGCAGGGTGGCGAGTGCTACGTTGTCACCTTCCACGGTCAATATAATTTTTGTAGCGTTAGGTATCGTAGAACCGTCCGAACGGTAACAGAACCGTTCCTGATAAGTATATGGCCCTTCCTCCTTGTCCGAAGAGAACACGTAAATATCCAGTGAAGTGATTTCATTCTCTTCGGTCGTGGCGATGGGGGCATCGGCGCGGGTAGTGCCTGCCGTCTTTATGTTCAGCTTGTTCTGAAAGGCGAGGATGATTTCGCGGCGCGTCGGGTCATTGACCAGCGGATCATCACCGGGAGTAGTCGCCGACGGCACTTCCGCTTCGCTGCACCCCGCAAGGGACAGGGCAAGCAGGCCTATCACCCATGCGGAAAACTGTTTTCTATTTCTAATCATAATCTTATTGTTATTAATGGGTTACTGAATTAAGGAGCCACGGCCGCCGCACTCACCAGCACTGTCACGTCTTCCATACCCGAGATATTGTTTTTCAGCACAATCGGCGCGGCTGTGAAGTCGGTAACGGCATCCTTCACGGTCAGGGTGAACGTCTGGCTGCCGGTAGCATCCGTCGGAACGGTTCTTGTAAAGGCGGCAGTCTCGGCAATGGTGAACCAAGACGACAGCGTGCTTGCCGTCACGCCTTGCGGAGAAGTAATTTTCACCTCAACGGTGCTTCCGTCAGTGCGGGGCACATCGGTAATCTTATAGTTATTGTAAGCGGCTCCGCCCGTTGTCCCCGTCAGTTCAATCGTTGTAATGGCAGGATCGAGCAATTCCACCGTCAATTCCAGTGTCTGAGTTGCATCTCCCAGATTGATAATCTCGAACTTGCTGTTTACATCGCTGGTTGCTGTCACGTCTTTCAGCATAAGCGTATAGTACTCTTCCACCGGAGTAGAAACAGAAACATCCGTGGCGGGAGTACCCGTCGTGCTTGGCGCAGGGCCTGATTTGCTCTTCGAAACTTCCAGCCAGGGAAGCTGATTATTCAATACTAATTTCGTTCCGAACGGACAGCTTGCCCCGAGTGTGATGCTGCTCTTGCTCGTTTTGTACATCGTGAGTTTACCATTCGCCTGATCGTATAAGTTGAAGTTCCCCGTAGCCGCATCCGGTGTGGCAAAATCCAGTACCGGTGTCGTGGCGGGCGGCACAATGGCCAGCGTAGTATAAACCGATTCATCCTGTGAAGCCGATTCATTGGCCAGGGTCAGTGTAACGGGAACATAAGGAGTGGCGGCAGTCAGCGTATATTTGAAGGTCATGGTAGTGGTGGTCACTCCGTCCACGACTTCCGACTTGTAGGCAGCATCGTCATGCTCCAGCCAGTCGATGTCCCATCCCGTTGTGGTGCTGAACTTCGGCTGTACCTTGCCGCTGGCCGTAGCGGTCAGCGTGATGATTTTCTCCGTACCGTCTGCCGTCACGCTGATTTCTTTGGTGGCGACATCCGCATCGGTTCCTTCCACATTCAGGGCGGTCACTACGGGTGCGGCATTGTCGGGCTTGACGATGACTCCGCCGCCACTGGTCCAGTCCACAATTTCAAAGAAGGCGGTGATGGTGGCTTCCATTACTTCCTTGATGTGCAGGGTGTAGCGGGTGTTGGCCACTACGTCTATGAATGCAGTCGCTCCGCCGGTATCGGGAGCACGCTGTATGTCGAGATGGTATTCCACGGGCACAGGGTCTTTCTGCATCGGGTTCTGGTATTTGCCTTTGATGATGAGGAACGCCTCGTCCGTGTCTTTCAAAGGATAGGTGTAGAGGGCGCTCTCCGTCACTCCCTGATTGGCTTTGGGCAGCATCAGATAGCTGCCTTCGGTTACGGGGTACTTAATGAGGCTGGCAGTACGACCGGCATCATCCAGTGTGGTCAGTGTCCCCGGCATCACGGTAGCCTGGTTGCGTCCGTTTCCCAGCGCGACGCTTTCAATGATCAGTCCCGTCTTGGCGGATTCATTGTCGATGTCGAAGCGGCTCACGCGGCGTTTCAGTTCGATGTTCACCGTGGCGATATTGCCCAGTATCTTCGTTGTGCCGCTTCCGGTCATCACTAATGGAGTGCCCAGGGCGGTGCCTGTCGGTTCCAGTTTGGCGGTACAGTACTTCTCAAAGTCCGTGGCTTTCGTGCCGGCGGTTTCTATGGCTCCGGTGGCGGCGTTGGTTTTCACCGCTACCAGAGGGTCTATCGGGTCTCCGTCGGCTTTGTAGAGTGTGGTGCTGTTGGCTACGCAATACAGTTTCAGGTTGGGGATGCCCTTTAGCTCCGTCGGGAAGATGGAGGCCTTGCGGGCGGTTCCGGCACCGCTCAGTTTGAAGGTTTTCGCTGCGGTGTCGTCCTGTGCGGCGGCTTTCCACGTTTCCAGATACTGGTAGTCTCCGCCGTCGGCGGTGGCTGCAAATACATAGATGTCCAGGTTGTCAATCTGGTTCTCACTTTCGGAAGCGATGGCGCGGGTGTATTCCTGCGACTCTCCTCCGCCACTAAATACGAGACGGATCTCTTTGCCTACTCCTTTTCCCGGAGCGTCGTCGGTGCCAAGCTCCCCCTGGCTGCATCCTGCAAGCAGGGCCAGCAGAGCCGACATCCAAAGCATGTTTTTCGTTTTCATCATTTGTCTATACTTTTTTTGAAAGTTAATAATCTTATTGTGAGGCATTTCCCGGGGGGTACTGCTACGGGTGGCGTAGACGGTCAGCTACGTCGGTCGTAGACGGTCGTCTATGCCACCCGTAGGTGGCCACCTACGCCTGCCGTAGCAGTACGGCTGCCGCCGGACTATCCTAACGGGTCCTCTTCCAGACCTCCATCAGGACCGAGACCGCCTCCATCGGGTGCTTTGCCTATATAGATGGTTTTCATCACGCTGCGCGGCACTTTCAGCATGGTCTTGCTGTTGCTGCCGAATTGTGTGGTTACTTTGAGTTCATACGTCCCGTCCGCCAGATCGGCAGGGATGATGAACGTCAGTTTCGAGGGATCGTTTGTCACCCAAAGGTCTTCGGTTACTTTGGTTTCCTTTCCTGAACTGCTTTTCAGGGTGATACCCACTGACGGGGCAGTTCCCACCACTTTCAGCTTGCCGCCTGTGAGGGTGAAGGCGCGTCCTGCCGTGGCCGAAGCATCCTGTGCACGGGTGGAGGCATCCTGTACGCCGCCGATGTACATGGCGCTGCCTTTCTCGCCGATGATACCCACTGTGGTTGCCTTGATGGCTTCCCGCAGGTCGGCGCCTACATTGAAGTTCACCACGATGGAGTTCTTTGCCGGATTCCAGGTGGAGTTTTCTATGACGCCGCGGAAAGCGACTGAGGCGTAATACAATCCCGTGTTCACACTCATGCCGGTCATCAGCATGCGTTTGATGACCCGCTTTTGCAGGTCGAAGACGTGGCGGATGGTTTCTTCACGCAGACCGGAGTCCTCCGCTTTCAGTTCGGCGATGATGCGGTTTTCGTCCGCACTGCCGATGGATACGGGGACGAGGATCATGTCCTCTTTGTTGTCCACGGTCACGGTATTGTCCGCCAGTTGGCCGTTGATTTGATACTTGATTTCGTTTGCCATAATTTATAAATATTTATAATGAATACTATCGGTAAAACCGGAGTCTTGCCGTTGTTAATAATTCGAATAATTATGGCATGAGGAATGAGTTTCTTGGAGAAAAGCCGGGAGGGAGTTGCACAAAAAAATCATTCCAACATGTCAAAGAACGAAGGATTCTAAATCCTTATAACTGATATCAACGGATCACAAATTCGCTTGAACGGAAAATCGCAGATCCATTAACACAGGTTATTTTGAT
>OMFO01000748.1_pt1 | contig 11284 bp, 13 predicted proteins | sample 1645611 | NCBI WGS metagenome assembly OMFO01 (sample SAMEA103958147, study PRJEB25191) | human gut metagenome | biome: human-associated habitat [ENVO:00009003]; feature: intestine environment [ENVO:2100002]; material: feces | place: Germany | collected 2013/2015
ATCGCCCCGGCGAAGATGACCCCCATTTGAAAGTGTTGCAAGCCGCCCATATCAGCGATGATGAATATTTCAGCCACATGGTTTTGGATGACCTCAACCTCATTATCCGGGATATTCGGGAAGCCCATAAAAAGGACAGTGAGAGTGCACCCCAGACCACTGTTGCCAATGAACTGAAAGAAAATCTGGAAGCGGTCAAAAACTTCAAGGGCAGCCGGGATGAAAAGCTCGTTGTCCTTTACTGCAAGCAGCTCGGTATCAACTATAAAAATCTGTCAGATGAAGAATTTCGCTGGCTCATTCGGATTCTCAAAAAGTCAAAGAAAATGAGCACGCCTATCAGCCAAAGGAAAAAACGGTAAAGAAAAACCGCTGTTGCATGGTTTGTTAGCTTCCATGTAGCAGCGGTTTTTACTGTGGTTATTCAGTTAAATTTTCAGAACGACAAACTGGAATTGAGATTTCATGTATTCCAAGGAATTTAATAATTGTTATATTTTATTATCAAATATCTCTCAAGCCCTTGAAAACACTAAGTTTATCGCAGGTGAGCTTTCCCTTATTGTTTCCCTTGTATTATATTGTCCCACCAGTGTTTACGAACTCTGATAAGGGCAAATACAAGGGCAAGAAAATCCTATAAAACAGTATAACACAAAATGAAAACGACATGGTGAACTGATTGAAATGCTTCTATTTTTTTAACAAATGATTGATTGAACGATAAGGAGATTTGATACGATGAGAACGATATTTGCAAAATACAATCCACACAGAAACAGCATTGATGTATATACCAGTACTGGCTATATGCTCCGCATTGACTGCTGGGAAGCAGAAAAGAATTTAAAAACAACACCTGGATCAGATTGTGCGTTAAATGCACTTGCTATTGATGAACCACTTGAATATGCAAGATTGTATCTTGATGGAACGATGCAAATGTGGGTAGATGCGGAAGATTCCTTAGAAATTTAATTCAAAGATAAATAAGGGACAAATAACCCTTTTAGATTTATTTGTCCCTATTATTCTATATTTTTTCACTTCTGACAATGCAGATGAAACTTTTAAATTTGGTATTTTCCAGTATCATTGTTCAGTTTTTATTGCACCAGACAGGGCATTGTATCCATTTTGTTTGTATGTATTTTCCCCTGTTACTCAATCATAATTTCCTTGATAGAAATCTTCTTAATTTTTTCAGAATATATATACATCATAATTTCATAAATCGTGATAAAACAAGCAAGAGAAATAAGCATAGTAGGAAAGTCAAATTTATACGTAGGTACACCCTCGACATCCTTAAATACAATATCCACCATAAGCCGAAGCAATCCATACTGATATACTGTTCCGATTATAAAACCAATATAGGACAGCGGTCTGTATCCTCCTAAAATTGCCCTGCAACATTCTTTCTGTGAATAGCCGAATACTCTCATCATAGCAATAGTTTTTGTATTTCCGTTTATTACTGTAGTTATAGCAAGAAACAGAGTTGTAAACGCTAATACAAGTCCGATGACCAACATCATCACACCCATCATTTCACTTGATAAATCTTTCATACTAAACGACATTTGTGTCATAGCTGAAAAGCAAAACGAAGCAAAAATAATGAAGAATACAAGTGCCTTTTTAGATTTCAAGGTATTCCTTTTCAAATACTCTACAAACGACAATTCACTGCTTTTTTCGATTCTATGATTTGGTGTTTTAGAAGCAGTTTGCATATTATCTTTCAAAAGCAGCAACACAGGTTTTTTGAATTTGTACCAGGCATAATAAACTGAAAGTGCCGAAAAACACACAGTCGGCAATACCACAAAATAAAATAAAATGCTTGGATGAAAATTGATAGTTATCTCAGGAAGCATTTTATCTTCATTTTGCAGAGCGTAAAACCACGGCATTATAAGAAATGCTCCTGCATATCCGGTTACAGTTCCAATAAATATACTAATTCCGAATACCCAAAAGCTTTTTGCAATTTTGATATTTGAATATCCCAACGCCTTTAATATCCCAAGTTCCTTCTTATGCGTGTCAATATAATGCTTAATATAAAACAACAACATAACAATCGCAGTTAAAAGCAAGCATCCTCCACTTACAAGGCAAACGACTTTTGCGGTAGAAACCTGAGCATTATAAAAAAACATTGCTAATTCAGATGTAATTTCACTCTCAATTAATCGAACATCAAAATAAAAGTTCAGAAACATTGTACAAACAAGAACAGCACAACAGGCTATAATGGAAATACCGATGAGTTTTGAAACATTTTTTATTCCAACGAGCATACCATCACCACCCTATCTCATAAGCAGTCTTTTGTGCTTCATTTGTGTAAATTTCAGATATTTTTCCGCTATTCATTTTTATAACTGTGTTTGCCATTTCCGCAATATTCAAATTGTGCGTTACCATTACAATCGTAAAACCATATTCCTTTTGAAGTTTACATATATAATCAAGAACCTGTCGTCCTGTTTGTTCGTCTAATGCTCCTGTTGGTTCGTCAAGAAATAATACTCTCGGTCTTTTTGCCAAAGCTCTTGCAATAGATACTCTTTGCTGTTCGCCACCCGAAAGTTCGCTGGGATATTTATGTAGTTTTTCTCCGAGTCCAACCGCTCTAATGACGTTTTTATAATCTTTATTATTTGCTAAATCAGCACCCATTTTTACATTTTTATCAACGCTCATATTGGGTAGCAAATAATACTGCTGAAAAATAAATCCGACATTTTCCTTACGAAATGAAGTTAATTCATTATCAGAAAGTGCTGTAATATCCTTTCCGTCATAAAACACTTTACCGCTGTCAGGGCGTTCAAGACCTGAAATTACATTCAAAAAGGTTGACTTGCCAGAACCAGATGCGCCGAGAATAACCACAAAACCATTATCCTCAATATCAAGACTGATGTCCTTTAATACTTGGAATCGGCTTTCTCCGTTTTGGTAGGATTTTATTATATTTCTCGCTTTAATCATTATTTTCTCCTTCCTTCAGCTTTTTCAAAATACTCATACATACCTCAGTAATCATTGTACTGATTTCTTCGTCTGTAAATCGGCACATTTTTGTGGCACAAAGCGTTGCAATTCCGTGTGTATATATCCAAAGATGATGATACAGTTTTTTCCCAGCTGCCTTGCAAATTTTGTAATCATCTTGAATTGACAATAGAATTTGCTCATAACTTTCATCTATCAGCGGAAGTACACCAGATAAGTCAGGAATTTGTTTTTGCTCCGTCATAAAGAGGAGTTGAAAAAGCTTAGGCTCATTAACAGCGAAGAGAATATATTGTGTACCCACCCCTTTAAACGGGGGCTCTGTTGTTAGTCCTTTATTGACATATTCTTTATACAGAGCTTTAGCAGATTTAATCATATCCTGCTGAACCTCCTCCATATTTTTAAATACAGTAAAAATGGGTCTTGCCGAACTACCGAGATATGTTCCTAACGCTCTTGAAGTCAAAGCCTCATATCCGTCTGCCCTGACAATATTTAATGCGGCTTCAATAATTTCTGCTTTTGTAAATTTGGCTTTTGGTGGCATACTTTATCTCTCCTTTTACTAAATCGCTTGTTTTAAATCAGCTGATTTAATTATAATTGAAGCCCACCTGAAAGTCAATAAGGCGGCAGAGATTAATTCCTTCAGCCTTATTGACTGCTTATGAAAAGATGATTTCTTCGTTCATAATATCCCAATTGCTACACTTTGTTGTATTGCGTTATGCGTTTTTCCAGCCCTTGCTTTTACCATTATGAACAGTCAGGGCAAGGGGAACATAGTGTGAAATCATATAAAGGGATAAAGCGAACACATTACAATGAATCCTTTGTTTTCAAAGCTTTTGTAGGATTTTATTAAAATACAAAGAGGTGTGATTAAGCACATATATAAAATTGTGTGTTTACAATCGGATTTTTAATAATATCCCCTTGTTTCCCGCCAGCCTTTTACATACCACCTGATTCCAACATATACCAGTTGCACGAATAATAAGAAAAATAGCAGATTGATCGGCAATACTGTCTTTATCCAATCTCCAAAATAGATTGCTATTGCCATGCTTATAAGTGTTACCAGTATTGTAATCATATCCCAGCAGTATTTCTTATATAGCCCGGCAATCTTTATCCCGGTGAATGCTAAAAGTATTTCTGCACCCACCAGACAGCCACCGCAAATCAATAATCTTATCAGCCAGTATATAATTCCGGTAATGACAGGATTGGATATTCCATTACTAATCTGTGCCACATTCTTTCCTGTCAGTATAATCCACCCTGCAATGCTCTGTATAAAAGTTGCGATTGTATCAAAGAATACCACGCAATCAGAAATAAAGATTTTTGACAGTATTATCTGAAAAAGAGTAGTCGATACGGAATACCATATCAGCAAAAACATCAATGCTTCATACATGGCTGTTTTTGCTTTATATCTGCCTGCCAGTTTTTCTCTCTGCGTATCATACCTTTCCTTCGCTCTCAGATAAGCTGTCTGGTTACAATTCCCACACTTTTAATAGAGTACCGGCTTTTCAACCGGTATCTCTACTTTTTTCTGATGGGAGAGTGCATAGTCCCGTTCCTGTTCTGCCTGTCTTAGCTTATCGCGACATTCCTCTATCATGTCCTTTGCGGTGAGCGTTTTCTCTTTCTCGCTCTGCAATAATTCTTTTGTTTTCCTCAAGTCGTTCTTTAAGGCTTGAATGTTCCCTGCTCTGTTCTCGCTGTTTAACCTCTCGTTCAAGGTCAGCGATTCGTCGAGCTGCACTTTCAGTTTCCTGATAGTCCGGTCTTTCTGGTCGAGTTCTTCCTGCATCTGCTCCGTCAGCATTAGCAGTTCTTCCAGTTGATCGTCGTTCTTTGAGTTTCTTAATTCGTTCATCAATCAACCTTCCTTTCTCTAATTGCTGTTCAAGTTCAGTAATTCGCTGTTCTGTTTCTGCAATAGCCGGTTCTCGCTGTTCAATTTCTGTGCCAATTCCTGCCATTGCTGATTTTCGTCTGTGAGTTTCTGTATCTGGTCTATCTTTTCTTCCAGAAGCATCAACAGTTCTTCTGTATCCGGTAAGATTTGTAGCAGCTCTGACAATTCTTTCTCTAATTGCTGCAATCGTTCTTCCTGCTCCTGAAAGCACATCAGCTTCTCGTCCTTTTCCTGTATCTCCTGAAGCATCTCTGCCATGATATTCTGCTGTTCCTCTATCTGTGTAATCATTGCTTCCATCATGGGAATTACTTCTTTGCTTTCTTCTAATGTCATTCAACCACTCCTTCCATATTGACAATGCACCGGATACCTTACCAAAGGTTGTGATTACCTTTTGCAGTAGTGCATTTTGTTTTTTAATCATCTGGTTTTCCTCTACCTTCCATGAACCATTCCATATCTGTCCGGTGAGATATTTTTCCTCAATCTTTCTTGCATCCGCACCCTCATGAATCGTAGGGATTTTTAATTTGCCCTGTCTTTCATAAGAGCGGTGGTCAATCTGATTGTCTATGGATAAATGCCGGTTACACATCCCAGCCCATTCGCTTCGCCATAACTCACAATTCTTTGGATTATTCCAGCCGGTAGCATCGGTCAGAACCCGTTTCCATTGTTTTCGGTTTCTTGCCCCGACTTTCTGTACTCCGTTTTCATCAAGTACCGGAATGCGGATTCCATGCCGATCAGGATTTTTCTTATCCTGCCACCAGTCCGGGTGGGATTCATCAACCACGATATTTCCGTCAGTATCTCTGACAAAATCCCAGTCCTTGACTTCTTTGCTGCCCCATGAATGATCCAGATTGAATGGTCGCATGGTTACAAGTAAATGCACATGTGGGTTTCCATCGCCCTTATCGTGTATGCTCCAGTCGACACACATTCCCTTATCCACGAAAGTCTTTTGAATATATTCGGTTGTATAATCAATCTGTTCCTGTCTGCTCCATTCTTTCGGCAGGGAAAATTCAAATGAGCGTCCAAGCTGTGCATCTGCATTTTTTTCTATCTTCAATACCTCATTCCATAGACGCTGTTTCTGAAATGTGATTTTAAACTTTTCCAGTGCGGCATCTTTATCATCCGCTCTTTTATAACGGATAGACTGTTGAAACCTTTTTATATTTTCTTCCGGTACATGCAGCCATTCAGGAGGTGCATTTTCGCACATCATCAGACTGGTGTAGACGACTTCCTTTTTGGAAGTATAGTAACTGATTCTGCCTGTTTCCTCATTCTTCATCACATCTCCATTAAGATATGCCGATGCGGATATGACAGATTTTCCTTTACTGCGCCCGACAATCTTTACTGTAAAGTGAAATATCGCCATGATACGATTCCCCCTTTCTGCCGTATCCGGCATTGATTTCCGACAGCATCTTCTTCTGGTTTGGCAGAAGTGAAGCTGTCGGAACGCCCTCTGCGCAAGAGTGCCCCCTGCGGCATGAGCAGGTCTGGCTGAAAGCCCCGCCGACGGAACGAGCCCGGCAAGCGTAAGCGCAGACCGGTTGCCACTTGTGGCAAACTTATAAGGACGACCTCTGGTTGTCCATAAGTGCGCCCTTCATTCAAAGGCAATGAAGGGAATGGAAAAACCACTCCCTCCGCCATTACACTTCCTCCATATCTGTAAGTGGCTCTTTCTGCATCGCCTTTGAGAAAAACTTTCCGTTTGTTTCCTGCCTTTTTAAGAAGCCTATCAACTTTGGTAAATCTTCCTCCTCAATCGAACAGCCAAGAACCGATTCCACTGCGCCACCAATCTGACAGAGCCTGTGGGTTCGTTTTTTACTTTCCTCTGCTTTCTTTCGCTTTTCCAGTTCCTTCCGCTGTGCAATGAGCTTTTTTGTAGCTTCAATGCTTTCCTGTTCCTTTTTCTCTAATGCACGTATTCTTTCTTCATAAGTCTTTGTTGATTTCGCCATATCGTCTTCATCCTTTCTTTTTCCGATAAACAACAGTTCCCGGTTGCATATCAGGAGAAGCACATGGTATAATCCTCTTGCGTGTAGGTATATCATGGCTTCGGTCTGATAGAACCTTTGGCGGTTTCTTAGGAAGCCGCCTTTTTAAGTTGCCACATTTCTTGTGACAGCTTTTACATTTCCTTTATCCCTCAGATTACGCCCCTCGTTGGCTTCCATGAACTTTTCCAGAATGTCAGTTTTAATAAGGACTTTTCTTCCGACCTTTAATACCGGAAGCTTCTTCCATTCAACCAGCTTTCTCAAAGTGTTTCTGCCAATTCCTGTATAGTCGGCTGCTTCCTCGATGGATAATGCAATCTTTCTTTCCGTCATCTTGTCACCTCCTTATAAATTGCATTATGCAATTTTGTTGTGTTGTTAGTATAGCGGTTTTATATTGTGTTGTCAAGCGTTATGAAATTTTAAAAATAATTATTATATTGCATATTGCAATTATGTGAGGTACATGCTATAATTCATACATACCGAAAAAGGAGGCAATCAGCATGAAAGATAAAGAACTACGCAAGCTGATAGGCAGCAGGGCAAAACAGCGTCGTCTGGAATTAAATCTGACACAGCCTTATGTTGCAGAGAAGATGGGAGTTACAGCTTCCACAATCCTGCGTTATGAGAATGGTTCGATTGACAATACCAAAAAGATGGTGCTGGAAGGTCTTTCGGAAGCACTTCATGTATCTATTGAATGGCTCAGAGGGGAAACCAATGAATACGAAACCGATATTACGGATAAGAAAGAATTACAGATTCGTGATGCAATGGGCGATATTCTCAAACAGTTACCTCTCGACCTTAGTAAAAAGGAAGATGCTTTTTCCAAAGATTTACTGCTGTTGATGTTAAAGCAATATAACCTGTTTCTGGAATCATTCCAGTTTGCCTGCAAGAATTACAAGGGCAACACGAATGAAGCTGATATTGCAAAAGTAATGGGGTTTGAATCGAATGATGAATATAACGAGATTATGTTTCTCCGGGAGATCACCCACACTGTTAATGCCTTTAACGACATGGCAGATATCGTAAGGCTTTATTCCAAGAAACCGGAAATGGCAGAACAAAGACTTGAAAATCTTTTATCAGAAGTTTTGTATGAGGATTCCGATTCGGTATAGAACGACAACCGGAGTTATGATATACTTACACGCAAGAAGCATTTCATCAGTTCCGATTGTCTGATATCGAAAGGAGACACACGATTATGGCAAAAGGATCTGTAAGAAAAAAAGGAAAGAAATGGTACTACCGCTTCTATGTAGAAGATGCAAGCGGCAATCTGGTTCAGAAAGAATACGCTGGAACAGAAAGTAAAAGTGAAACGGAAAAACTGCTCCGTCAGGCAATGGACGATTACGAAAGCAAGAAATTCATTGCAAAGTCGGAAAATATTACAATTGGAGAATTACTTGATATATGGGCAGAGGAAGAATTAAAGACCGGTACGCTCAGTAATGGGACAGTCCAGAATTACCTCGGTGCCATTACCAACATCAAGAAGCATCCAATTTCAGAGAGAAAGTTGAAAAATGTAACATCTGAGCATTTACAAGCCTTCTTCGATCTGCTTTCCTTTGGTGGCACTTATCCAGATGGTTCAGAAAGAAAAGGTTATAGCAAAGATTACATTCGTTCTTTCTCGGCAGTATTACAGCAGTCATTCCGATTTGCAGTATCACCAAAGCAATATATCACTTTCAATCCGATGCAGTATATTAAGCTGAAATACCAGACGGATGAGGTTGACCTGTTTTCCGATGATGACATGGATGGCGATATACAGCCAATTCCACGAGAGGATTATGAAAGACTGATTGAATTTCTACAGAATTACAATCCACCGGCAATACTTCCAATCCAGATAGCTTATTATGCAGGACTTCGTATCGGTGAAGCCTGTGGTCTGGCATGGCAGGATGTGAATCTTGAAGAACAGTGCCTTACAATCAGACGCAGTATCCGATATGATGGTTCAAGGCACAAGAATATCATCGGACCAACCAAACGAAAAAAGGTAAGGATTGTTGATTTTGGAGATACACTGGCAGAGATTCTTCGCAATGCCCGAAAGGAACAACTTAAAAACCGAATGCAGTACGGAGCACTTTACCATAAAAACTACTACAGAGAAGTAAAAGACAAAAACAGAGTTTACTATGAGTTCTATCATCTGGACGGAACAGAGAATGTTCCAGAAGATTATAAGGAAATATCCTTTGTCTGCTTAAGACCGGATGGAAGTTTGGAACTGCCAAGCACGTTAGGAATTGTTTGCAGGAAGATTGCTCAGAAACTGGATGGATTTGAAGGATTTCATTTTCACCAGTTGCGACACACCTACACAAGCAACCTTCTGGCAAATGGAGCAGCACCAAAGGATGTGCAGGAACTGTTAGGGCACTCAGATGTCAGTACCACCATGAATGTCTATGCACACTCTACAAGAAAAGCCAAGCGGGAATCTGCAAGGTTACTTGATAAAGTGGCAGGCAATGACTAAATAAAACTTTCCCTTATTTCCCTTACGATTATCTCATAAGGGCAAAAATAAGGGAAAATACATATCGTTTCGCTAATGCACAGGCTGGAAAGCCTGTAAAATAGGGAAAGTTAGAAATATATTTCGGCAAACTTGAATTTGTATGGCTCAACTCCTTATCGACCGGCCATAGCTCGTTTATAAAGTAGACCTCCTTTTATAAGTAACAACAGAAAAGCCACTGTTACTGCATATGGTTCTCTCGCAATCGCCAGATACAAAACAGTAATAATACTAAGCCCTACAGACAAAAAAGTAATCACCTTTTTTCCCTTTTCAAATTTGAAATTGACCATTAAAATATTCACAATTCCAATAATCGTTAATGCGATAAAAAGACCCCAGTATGTCATACGAATCCAAATTTCATTATCTACATACTCAATAAGACTTACTGAATAGATATATCCATCAACCGGTTTGGAATACAATGGAAGAAAAATAAGCATCAAAGAGAGCAAATCGGTAAATCCAAATAACAAGTCACATAGACCATTGAGATTTGACTTGTTTTCTTTTTCAGCAATCAAAACCAACTGATCTCCGGATAACAGCTCATCAATGGACACAGAGAAATATCTGGATATTTCCTTTAATGAATCTATGCTCGGATATCCTCTTCCGGATTCCCATTTTGAAATTGCAGTTCTTGAAACAAATAATGCCTCGGCTAGTTCTTCTTGTGTCAAACCTCGGCTCTTTCTTAATTCCTGAAGCTTTTCATGGAATTCCACCTCCTTCACCTCCTTTTTTATTTCACTTTTTTATTGTTAGCATAACTACTGCCTTATAAACAGTAAATAATCCGGCACTTAACAATACACCACCCACAATATCCGTAAACCAATGTACTCCGGAAATCAATCTGCCGATAACCATGAATGCAGAAAAAGCGATTGCTAGAATCGTTATGATTCTTTTCAATGTAGAACATGACATTCTTCGCTGGATCTGTTCAACCAAAGTCGGCATCACGCACAATACCAGTAGAGTCGTTGAAGAAGGATAAGAAGCCTCCATAATTCCATTGATTAAAATTGGTCTGTAATTGATTGGGATGATCTCAAAAATGAAGTATGCCAGTATCACTATAACATAATAAACTCCCAGGATAATGATATCGGGATCCACTTTGAAGAGACTTCTTCTCTTTATTAACTGAACCAGTCCAATACCTGCAAAAATCAGGCATACAACTAAAGGAATCAGACCCATCCAATCGGTAATCGTATAAATTGTCATATTAACATTTGTTAAACGATGAAACCAGCAATTAAATGTTGCAAATCCAATATTCGTTGCATTCTGCCCCAGTGGCTGCACGTCTACCATCTGGATCAAAGCTGTCCATATTGCAAACGCTATAATAAATATACCTCCTAAAAATAAAACTTGTTTTCCATTCTTTTTCATCATTATACGTCCTTTCTATATTGGTTTGTCTTTTCGACGATTTCACCTTATCAAAAAGCGTAAAATGACGCAAGAATCGCTCTTTCACATGTATGACACGATTCGTATCATCCCCACAAATGCGTGATTTTCTGTATATTTTCCTGAATACCTATTCCTACAAATTTCGATTTGTCATAATCATTCTATCATACCGTTATGAATAAATCATCTCATGCAAAACAATTTCTTCTGCCCGGTTGTGGATATTATTGCACCGCTGCACCCATTCCATTTGACGGGTACGCTTCAAGTCCTCGGTCACGCCCTCGG
>OMFO01000767.1_pt1 | contig 10749 bp, 8 predicted proteins | sample 1645611 | NCBI WGS metagenome assembly OMFO01 (sample SAMEA103958147, study PRJEB25191) | human gut metagenome | biome: human-associated habitat [ENVO:00009003]; feature: intestine environment [ENVO:2100002]; material: feces | place: Germany | collected 2013/2015
GCAAACAGAGCTTTCTTTACGCCCAATGGACGGGTAACGGATGATATTGTCCTGCGGGGAGAGGTCTACGAAAAGCTGAAAAGCTACACCATCAGCAGCGTACCGCAGAAGATCAAAAATATCATGGAATTACTGAAACTGGAAGCAATGGTTGAGGATCTGCCACCGCAGCCTGACCGCATCCATGTTGCGAATGGAACGCTCATGCTGGACGGGAGATTTATCGAGGGGAAAAAGGAAATCGTACAGAGCCGCTTGCCTGTTTCCTACAATCCAAACGCTGATGTACCTGCCCTGTGGCTGAACTTTCTGGACGGTCTGCTATACCCGGAGGATATCCCTACCTTGCAGGAGTTCATCGGTTACTGCCTGATTCCCTCCAACAAGGGACAGCGCATGATGGTGATTAAGGGCAACGGCGGCGAGGGCAAATCCCAAATCGGTTCGATGCTGTCTGCTATATTCGGCACGAATATGAAAGACGGCAGCATCGGCAAGATTTCTGAAAACCGCTTCGCCCGTGCCGATTTGGAACACATTCTCCTGTGCGTGGATGATGATATGCGGATGGAAGCTCTGCGCCAGACCAACTATGTAAAATCCATCGTGACAGCACAAGGCAAGATGGATTTGGAACGCAAAGGCAAGCAGAGTTATCAGGGCTGGATGTTCGCCCGATTGCTGGCATTCAGCAACGGTGATCTGCAAGCCTTGTATGACCGCAGCGACGGATTTTATCGCAGACAGCTTGTGCTGACCACCAAGGAAAAGCAGGTGGACAGAGCTGACGATCCTGATCTTGCAGAGAAGATGAAAGCTGAAGCCGAGGGTATCTTCCTGTGGGCATTTGAAGGCTTACAGCGGCTTGTTGCCAACAACTTTAAGTTTACGGAGAGTGACCGTATCCGGGAAAACCGGGAAGCGGTCAAGCGTGACAACAACAATATCTTTGATTTCATGGAATCAGAGGGATATATCCGGTGCAAAGCGGATGCGTCCATCAGCTCCAAGGATTTCTATGAAATCTACCGGATGTGGTGCGAGGAAAACTCCCTTGCACCGCTGAAAGCCCGCAGCTTCAGCGACGCCATGATTGCCAATGCCAGAAAATTCAATCTGGAGCATTGCAACAACATCACCAACTCTGCTGGACGGCGGGTTTGGGGATTCATGGGAGTGGAAGCCATTGCACGACCTCATATAAATGGGTTTTACGGAGATTCGCCGTGTACGTACGTACCGGAGGACATTCCGGAGGAATGGCGGCAGGTCGAGTAAATCCCATTGCTGGTACGTATGTACGCAGCAAAAGAGCGTGAAACGCTTGTTATAGAAACAGCACACATCCTCTCGTTCGGGCTGTTTCTATGTCCACAGGCTTTTGAAAAAGTGTCTGTGGACACCGGCTGCAAGAGGAAGTTGACACAGAACAGCTTCATGCAGACGGGCTGACCATGGGAAAAGGCGCAGACATTTTCGCCTTGGTCAGCAGAGGTCACCGCAGTGACCGCATTCCCCCTCGGGAGAGCCCTCGGAGAGCCCACGGCACTTTGCAGCCAGTATGGATGAAAGTGTAATAGTGGGTTATTACACTTTGAAAAAGTGCCTCTCCGTAGCTCCCCGCTGTCTGCAAATCCCAAAGAAAGGAAGAAAATCTATGGCAAGAAATGATGGAATAGACCGTACCGTAGCCAGAAATCAGGACTTGGAAACACCGGCTGATGTGGCGAAGGTACAGGAACACAATGAGCGTGAAAAGGACAGCTACAGCAATCAGGACATCGTGCCGGAACGCACTTCTCTGAACGTCCATTTCAAAGCACCCACGGACGATTATGTAAAAATGTTTGAGCAGATGGAACAAGACGGCGTGATCTCCACCAGAGGTCTGAAACCGGATGCCGTCAAATACGGTGAGTTGATCTTCGATGTGAACTCCGCATATTTTTATAACCACGGCGGCTATGAATTTGCAAAACAGTTTTATGCCGATGCCTATAAAGCCGCCGTGGAGATCGTAGGCGGTGAGCAGTATATCCTCTCCGCTGTGATGCACGCCGATGAACGCAACCGGGCAATGTCTGAAGCACTGGGCGAGGATGTGTACCACTATCACCTTCATGCGGTTTATATCCCGGTGGTGGAAAAGCAAATCCTGTGGTCGAAGCGGTGCAAGGATGAATCCCTCCGGGGAACGGTAAAGGAAACGATCACGCAGGTCAGCCGCAGCAAGAAATGGGAGTCTAAGCCAGTGCTTGACGAAAACGGAAATCCCATGCTCAACGCAAAAGGAAAAAAGATTTTGAAGTCGTCCTACAGTGTATTGCAGGATGACTTTTTTCATTTCATGCGAGCTGCCGGATATACCGATGTGGAGCGTGGAGAGCGTGGCAGCACCGAGGAGCATCTGACGGTGACGCAGTTTAAGGTGCAGGCAGAACAGCAGCGGCTGGAAGCTGTGACCGGGCAGGTGGCACAGGCAGAACAGAATTTGGAGGATGCCAAAGCTGCCACAGCAAAACAGAAAAAGAAACTGGAATCTTTGCAAAAGGAAACCAAGGCGGCAAAGACCATTGCGCTGACAGTGCAGGACATTGAAGTAATGGGCAAAAAAGCCACATTCGGAAACAATATCACGCTGACACCGGATGAATGCGACACACTCAAACGCTATGCGGTCAATGGCATTATCGCCAATGCTGACAACAAGCGTCTGAAAGAAAAACTGGCTTCCGCAGAAAAGACGGTTTCCATCTGGAAACAGCGGTATGAAGCAGTAAGCGAAAAATATATGGAACTGAAACAGAAAGCCCAGCCTTTCCTTGATGCACTGGAAGTTGCATCCGAAAAGGTTCGGGCTTTTATCAATTCTATCCTCATCAGAGGAAAGCAAACACAGGAACACGAACACCCTGCCCGGAAGCGTGGACAGGATATGGAACTTTGATGGAGGAATCGCCTATTGAAGAAATATTATGAGGAAGCGAAATATAATGCGGCATTTGACCGCTGTGTGGATGTTATGAGCCAGATGCTCCAGAAATATGGACATCAGGTTTTGAATAAATTGGAACAGGACGCACCGCAGGGAGTGGAGCATTCCGAGGAAAGAAATCAAGCGCAGCCTTTGACGAATAAAGCTGCGTAAAAATTTACAATTTACACGTTGCGTATTCGCTGTGGCTATGCTATAATGATTACGCAACGTGTATTTTTGCTTTTTATGGAGAAAAGACAGATGGATTGTAAGAACAGAATTATCAAGTTGCGGGAAAGTACAGGACTGAACCGGAAAGATTTTTGCAAGCTCGTCCATATCCCTTACCGGACTATGACCGAGTGGGAATTGGATAACCGCCATGCACCGGATTATGTGCTGTGGCTTTTGGAGTATTATATCCGCAACGAGGGACTTATGGTAAAAGGAAGGAATGAGGGAGGTGGAGATTCTGAAAAAGAAACAACTTAAATGCTATCTTTATACAAGAGTGTCCACCTCTATGCAGGTTGACGGATACAGCTTGGATGCCCAGCGTGACAAGCTGCGGAAGTATGCGGCATACGAGGATATGATCGTTGCCGGGGAGTATTCTGACGAGGGCTTTTCCGGAAAGAACATCCAAGGACGGCAGGACTTTCAACGGATGCTGAATGACATTCAGGACTGCAAAGACGGCGTATCTTATGTGCTGGTCTTTAAGCTCTCCCGATTTGGCAGAAATGCGGCGGACGTTCTGAACTCTTTGCAGCTCATGCAGGATTTCGGTGTCAATCTGATCTGCGTGGAGGATGGCATTGACAGCTCCAAGGATGCAGGAAAGCTGATGATCTCTGTGCTGTCTGCGGTGGCAGAGATTGAGCGAGAAAATATCCGCACACAGACAATGGCAGGACGTGAGCAAAAGGCTCGTGAGGGCAAATGGAACGGCGGTTTCGCTCCATATGGATACAAACTGGAAAATGGAAACCTTGTCATTGCAGAGGATGAAGTGGAAGTAATTCGTGTCATTTATGACCGCTACATTCACACTAATGAGGGTGTTGCAGGAGTTGCAAAATATCTGAACCGCAATGGTTATACTAAGAAACTAAGACAGAATAATACCATTCCGGGATTTTCAAGAGATTTTGTGAAAAATGTATTGTACAATCCTGTTTATATGGGAAAGATTGCTTACGGCAGACGAAGAACAGAAAAGAAACAGGGTACAAGAAACGAGATGCACGTGGTTGAGCAGTCGGAGTTCCCGGTTTATGAAGGACAACACGAAGCTATCATTTCCGAAGAGGATTGGTATCTGGTACAGGAAAAGCGCAAGATCAATTCTTTTAAGCGGGAAAAGGTTAACAATCCAGACCACGCACACATCCTGTCCGGTATCTTGAAATGCCCATGCTGCGGAAAGAGTATGTACGGCAATATCGCCAAGGCGCACAGCAAGGACAAGAAAACACGGTATTATTACTACTGCAAAAATACGGTAACACCTACCGGGCATGAGTGCAGTTTCCGTCTGAATATCGAGCAGACGGAAATCAATAAGTTTGTGGCAAAGATTATATCCGCTATGGTCAACAATCCTCGGTTTGTAGAAGCGATTCAGGCGAAAATCGGAACAGCAGTTGATACAGAAGATATGGAACGGCAGATTGCTGTCCTACAAGGGCGGCTAAAGCAAGCCTTTGGAACGAAAAGCCGCTTGGAGCGTCAGATGGATACCTTGGACATCAATGATGCCCACTATGACAGAAAGATTTTGGACTTGCAGCGCCGCTATGATGAGCAGTATGATACCATAGAGGATATCGAAGTTCAGATTGGCGAATTGCAAAGTCAGATCCGCAGCATCCAGCAGGAGAAGATTTCCGGAGACAATATCTATCGCTTGTTGCTGGCATTTGATGAAGTCTACCATTCCGCAACGGAAGCGGAGCAGAAGGAGTTTATGAAGGCCTTTATCGAGCGAATTGAGATGTTCCCGGAGAAAAGGAAAGACGGAAGCTGGATAAAGAAGATCGTATTCAATTTCCCTGTGCCTGTTGATGGCGAGGAAGTGAAAGAACTTCCCTTGGAAACTGAAACAACAGTCGAGACGGTTGTTCTTTTGTCCCAACTGAAACAAAAGCCGGATGATTACATTAATGTCACGATTGAACTTGATGATATGGATATAACATCTGCAGAGACTAAGGCTACATATGATGAGATAAAGAAGTATGTGGCTGAACATAATGCCGGCATGAAGGTTTCCAATCTGTATATCTCACAGGTAAAGAGAAAATGCGGAATTGAGGTTGGAAAGAATTATAATTTACCTAAAAATGAAGATAGCAGGCAACCGCAGTGTCCAGAAGATAAAGAGAGTGCAATTGTGGAGGCATTGAAGCATTTTAAGATGAATAGTTAATAAAGAGAGGTGCATATGCTATGCCAGGTATACTCGTGGTTGAAGATGATGAAAATTTAAATCGTGGAATTACATTTTCACTGAAAAAATCCGGATATGAGGTTTTTTCAGCAGAATCAGTGAAAAAAGCGAAAAGAATTGCAAGTGATAATAATGTGGATGTTACCATTTGTGATGTGAATCTTCCGGATGGGAATGGACTGGAATTTGTAAGGTGGATGAGATGCAATTATAATACATACATTATTTGTCTTACAGCACTAGATCAGGAGATGGATCAGGTCATGGGATATGAAGCAGGGGCAGATGATTATATTACAAAGCCGTTTAGTCTTTCGGTACTTCTTTTGAAAATAGAAGCACATTTCCGCCGCAGACAGGAGAAAACGGAAGCCGGAAAGATGATTTCGGGAGATATCGTATTTATCGCAGGAGAAATGAAAGTCCTGATAAAGAGTCGTGAAATCAGTCTGACAAAAACGGAGTTGAAAATGCTGACTTTTTTTCTTCAGAATCCGAAACAGATTCTTTCAAAAACACAAATATTGGAAAATGTGTTTGATCTGGAAGGGGATTTTGTGGATGAAAATACAATCGCTGTCAATATCAGAAGACTCCGTGAGAAAATCGAAGACAATCCGGCTGCACCGGTCTATATAAAGAATATCAGAGGTCTTGGGTATATATGGAATCAGGAGGTAGGGCAGTGACAAAGAGATATTGCAAGAAGATTACAGTAGTGCTCTCCTTGGTATTACCTGTCATATTATTGTTTGCAATATTAAATTGCTTTACCACGTATGTGTTTTATGAAGATTATAAATATAAAATGAATCTTATGACAAAGATTGCTGAAAAGGAAGAATTTTCCGGGCTGGATGCTGTTTCGGAATTGCTTAAGGATAAGGATATTGAAACTAACGAACAGGGAAGGCGATTATTGGAGCAATATGGATACTGGGGGAATAAAGGGAATGCATTTTATTCGCAATTCCGGCATCAGGTTATGGTGACCGGTGCTGTAAGCACTGTGATATGCGTGCTTCTTTTGACTTTTTTACTTTATTGGAAGAAAAAAGAAGATGCGTGTCATCAGAAAATTTTAGACCAGTTGGAAGAAATTCTGATCAGATTCCGTGAAAATAAATTTGATGATTTACTGAAAACGGAAAATCATGCAGAACTGGAAAAATTGAATGACCAGCTTGAAGCAATCGGACATCATATTCAGTTGATAAAGGAAGAAGCAAGGGCAGAAAAGGAGAACACGAAAGAAATGGTTTCTGATATTTCTCACCAGTTAAAGACACCGGTTGCAGCTTTGGATACATGTTTTAGTGTGCTGATGCAGAATGACTTAAGTGCCACAGAACAGGAGGAGTTTCGTATCCGTTGTCGGAGTGCTCTGGATGGACTGGAGACATTATTGCAGTCGCTTCTTGAAATATCCAAGATGGAAACTGGACTGATTCAGATTAATAAGAAAAAACTTCCGCTTATGGATACTGTCATATCTGCTGTGAACCGCACTTATCCTAAAGCGGATGAGAAAGAAATTGAATTCGTTTTTGACTATGAAAAAGAGCTGGAAACATGCACGATTATGCAGGATAAAAGGTGGCTTGGTGAAGCTGTGATCAACGTTCTGGATAATGCGGTCAAGTACAGTCCGTGTGGTTCAAAAATATTTATCCGGTTACAAAAAAGAAACGATCTTGTAAGAATGGAAATTGAGGATCAGGGAATTGGTATTCCGCAGAATGAGTATCACAAAATTTTTCAACGATTTTACAGAGGAAGTTCCAAGGAGGTCATGGAAAAGAGTGGTACAGGAATCGGACTTTTTCTATCGAGAGAAATTATCGAAAAACACGGAGGTACGATCACGGTAACCTCCGGCAAAAAGAAAAAAGGAAGCACGTTTGTGATTCAATTACCATATGTTGGTTAAATTTTAAGTGAGCAGAAATCTTACAATTCTGTAAGATTTCTGCTCGTTTTTTGAAAGTGAAATGAAAGATTGTCCTGATACAATTTGGATGTAGGATGAAAAGGAGGCAACACATGAGTGTGATATTAGAAACCAAGCAGCTTTGTAAGTTTTATGGCGCAGGTGAGAATCAGGTCAAAGCGGTCAATCAGGTGGACATTCAGATTGAGCAGGGAGAATTTGTCGCAATTGTTGGAAAGTCAGGTTCCGGTAAAAGTACATTACTTCATATGCTTGGAGGGCTAGACACCCCGACAAAAGGCAGTGTTACTTTAGCAGGGAAAGATTTATACAGGATGAAGGAAGATGCCCTTGCTGTTTTCCGCAGAAGAAAAATCGGATTTGTTTTTCAGGCATTTAATCTGGTTTCATCTGTTAATGTCTGGGAAAATATTGTACTGCCACTGGGGCTGGATGGAAGAAAAGTGGATGAAGCGTATGTAAATGATATTATTGCAACTCTGGGGATTGAAAACCGGATTTATAATCTGCCAAATCAGTTATCCGGAGGACAGCAGCAGAGAGTAGCAATTGCAAGAGCACTGGTGAATCGTCCGGAAATTATATTTGCAGATGAGCCGACAGGAAATCTTGATTCTAAGACCAGTGATGAGGTAATCGCTCTGCTTAAGATGACAGCAAAAAAATATGGACAGACAATTGTAATGATTACCCATGATGACGAAATTGCACAGGTCGCTGACCGTATTCTGGTGATTGAGGACGGACAGGTGGTGGATTTCAGATGAAGACAATAAGCAGGATTGCATATAGCAATGACAAAAAGAACAAGACAAGAAGTATACTGATTATGATGTCCATATGTCTGACTACGATGCTGCTTGTGATTATCAGTACTGTGGGAAATGGAATGATACGTTTGCAGAAAAGTCAGGCGGCAGGCTCATATGGAAGCAATTATGGTCTGTTTGTCGCAGCAGATACCTCGCAGTTAAAGGAAGTAAGTCGCCGTGCAGAAATAGATGCAATAGGAATTATGTGTACAGAAGGCATCATAAAAGGCAATGAAAACGGCGGGTTTGTCTGTATGGATGAGACTGCAAGAAAAATGCTTCCCTATAATAAGGAATATGAGTTAAAGGAAGGAAAGTATCCGGAAAAAATGCAGGAAATTGCCGCCGGAAGAGCTTTTTTTCGTGCAATGGGATATGATGATGTAAAGGTCGGAGATACGGTTACACTGGATTACCGTGCAGGGATGCGGTCAGAATATAAGCCGGAAGAGTTTGTTGTCAGTGGAATCCTATATGACCGGGATGAGTATACCATCGAGGCATCTTATGTTGCTTTCGGGTCACAGGAGTTTTATGATGAGCACGTCGCAGAGAATGACAGACAGTATAATATCTATTTTACGTTAAACGATTCTGCAAATGTATCTATGAATAATATTGAACCGGTTATAAAGCAGATTGCAGCATCTTGTGGAATCGAAGAAAAAAACGTTATAGTCAATGATCTCTATTTGCAATGGGTCTTGCAGCCGAGTTATGAAACGATTGCGGTATGCGGGGTTTTGATTCTTGCAATTGTACTTTTCTCTGTTGTGGTCATTTATAATATTTTTCAGGTCGGTATTGCCAACAAGATACAGGAGTATGGAAAAATCAAGGCTCTGGGAGCGACAAAAAAGCAGATGAAACAACTGATCTTCAGAGAGGGCATTTTTTTGACATTTTTTTCAATACCGGTTGGATTGCTTTTTGGCTTTCTGATTGCAAAATGCGGTTTTAACTGGCTGGTAGAACAGGGGAGCCTTGTATCAACCGGAACTGGCTCTATGGGAGTTCAAAATCAGCAGGTGCCTCTGTTTTCCCTGCCTGTTATGCTTCTCTGTATTTTCGTATCATTTCTTACCGTTGCTTTGGCGCTGCGTAAACCAATGAAAATTGTTTCACGGATTTCACCTATCGAAGCAACACGGTATTTAGAAAATGCAGAAACACACAAAAAAGGAAAACGAAATGGCAGAAAAAATGTCACCGTGTTTTCTATGGCAATGGAAAATGTAACGGGTAATCCCAAAAGAACTATTGGTACTATCCTCACAATGGGTTTTTCTTGCGTATTGTTTGTGATTATCTCTAATTATGTGGGAAATATTGACACGGAGCATGAAGCACGTCTTTCCGTTAATCATGGACAATTTGAACTGCAGCTTGACTATTCTGCTGAGTATGATGAAAGATATCCGGAGAATAATCTGGATACGATTCTGACGGATGCTCCATTGAATGATTCGCTGATTGAAGAAATCAAAAGCATTCCGGGAGTAACAGATGTCATGACGAGAGAGATTGTCTCTGTAAATCTGAACGGAACAAGATTTCCGGCTGATATTGTGAGTAAAAAGGATTTTGATTTTATGCGCCAAGAAGGGGATATTGGCTCTATGGACTATGATCAGGCGGTAAAGAATGGTGATATTTTCTTTGGCTGGTCAACGTGGATGGAACAAGATGGATATGCTCCGGGTGAATCCATTGTATTTGACTTTGAGAATGGAAGTGGAACCTATACCTATCAGGGAAAGATTGCAGGATCTTTTGTAAGTGCGGACACTTATCTTGTCATTCCGGAAGGTGTATATTGTTCCATGAATCCGAGAGGAACAGCCTATGGCTATCTGTGGGTGGACTGTGATAAAAAAGATGTGGCATCTGTGGAACAGAGTCTGAATACTTTGATTTCTAATACTTCGCATATAAAAATGGATACCTATCATGCACAGTTACAATATGCAGAATACACAAGCCGTATGATGAAGCTTGGCTGCTATCTGTTCATGGCAATTGTCGGTCTCATTGGGTTTATGAATCTGGCAAACACCATGATCATCAATATCACCACGAAGAAGCAGGAATACGGTGTGCTGCAAGCGGTAGGCATGACCAATAAGCAGTTGAATCTGTGCTTACAAATACAGGGCTTGATTTTTACGGTTGGCACCATCTGCGTCGCACTTGCTGCCGGTCTGCCCCTTGGCTATGCACTGTTTTCCTATGCGAAGCATAATGGGATTTTTGGAATGAACGTTTATCACGTTCCTCTTATCCCAATTCTTGTTATGATTCTTCTGGTTGGTATTCTACAAATTGTGCTTTCCTGTGTTTTAAGCAGTAATCTGAAAAAGGAAACGCTGGTAGAAAGAATAAGGTATCAGGGATAGCAAGTAATATGTAATGAACTAGGTCTTAACGAAGAGGAGAAATAGATAACTTCCATTTTGTATGCTATCAAGGCTGTCCTGAAATATTTTGCGATGATCTAAGAATATCGCTGATTTCAAGGAGGAATAACACATGAAAAGCACATTTGAAAAAATGGGTG
>OMFO01000768.1_pt1 | contig 10727 bp, 6 predicted proteins | sample 1645611 | NCBI WGS metagenome assembly OMFO01 (sample SAMEA103958147, study PRJEB25191) | human gut metagenome | biome: human-associated habitat [ENVO:00009003]; feature: intestine environment [ENVO:2100002]; material: feces | place: Germany | collected 2013/2015
GCAGCAATGCCTTTCTTATTTTATCTTCCGAAGAACCCGCTTTTGGCGGCTATTCTCCGGGATATGTTCATTAAAGTACCTGGATACCTTCTTCGCGGGCCTGTTCTTCTCCTGAAGGAGTGATCAGTTTGTAACCCTTACCGTGGATGTTGATGATTTCGATTCCGGGATCATCTTTCAACAATTTACGAAGTTTAGTGATATACACATCCATACTGCGGGCATTGAAGTAGTTATCGTCTACCCAGATTGTCTTCAGTGCATAATTACGTTCCAATATTTGTGCTACTTCTGGTAAAGGTATTTCATCAAAGAAAAGTCTACCGGTTATCCATTCTATATTTATTCCATCCCTTTTCCATTCTTTTTTCATAGTCTTTACTCTTTTATCTAATATCACCTGTTCATTAGGTAATAATAATAATTCCTCCTCTCTCTGAAGCTGATTATTTAAAACAATTCTTCCTTCTAACAGAGACACAACAACTTCTTTATCTTCAGGATAATCTCTAAAATTAAATTTAGTTCCAAGTACTCTTACTTGTAACTCTTTTGTTTTCACATAAAAAGGCATTTCAATATTACGAGCAACCTCAAAATAACCTTCACCTTGTAACTCAACATCACGATTGTATACTCCAAAATTTTGTGGATAAATAATACGTGATCCAGCATTAAGTATCACTATAGTACCATCTGGCAAACGGAGTCTTGTTTGTGATCCTATAGGTGTTTCCACCTCTATCCCCGTTTCCGTTAAAACATTTTTAAGATTACTTTTACCCCTCCAATACGAGAAATAAGAGATAAAACCTATTATTGATATAAAAGCCACATATTTATAGACTATTTTCCATCTTAGCCTCTTCCTCATCATCTTGTTCTTTTGATATGTATCCACCCGTTTCCTAAATAACTGGAAAGCCTCATCTTTATTATATATAGAGTTTTTCATATCACTTATGGCAGAAAACCAAATTTCTTGCCGCTGCATAAAATACTTTTCATTTTCCACAGACGCAGCTATCCACTCCTTCAGTTCATGCACAGCATTTCCATCCAACTCATTACTTAAATAGGATACTATTAATTCATCAATATGTTCTTTTTCTGCTTTCATCTTTGTTGTTTCTAAAGTGAAGACGATTTATTTTAAATACAGGGTAGTCCTAAAAGAAACTTTTTTCTGTTTCAACACGAAAAAAATAAAATCAAAGCAATTAAATATTTGCTCAATTCAGTCTGAAGGAAAGATAATGCATTCTTTATATGATACTTAACCGTATTTATAGAAATACCTAATTCCTGAGAAATTTCTTCATATTTTTTCTCCTCAAATCTGCTTTTTTCAAAAACACATCTACATTCAATCGGTAGTTTGTCTATTGCCATACGGATTTCATGCTCCAATTCACGTTCCAATAATATTCCCAAAGGATAATTATCTGACTGCAAATACTTTTCTTCAGACATCTCTTCCGGTACTAGAACTGAAAATGAAATTTCCTTTTTTTCAGATCCAGATTTCAGATAGTCTATACAACGATTACGAACGGCCTTTATCAGATAACTTCTAATAGAAATAGTAATGTTTAAAGTTTCTCTGATTTCCCAAAGGTGAAAAATTACATCTCCGACTATAGTTTCCGATAAAAAATTATCGTTCAAATATTGATTTGCTACATGACACAAAAGAACATAATGATAATCATAGATGTATTTATAAGCATCTTCGTTGCCATTTTTCAGTTGTTCTACTATCAGTTTCTCTGTGTTTTCCATTTTATTTCTTTTGGAAAAGGAATAAAGTTAACGGGAACAAATTTAGAAATTAATTCTGAGTAACCTTATAAAAGTGCAAAAAACAAATCCGTTAATCTTATTATCACACCTTAAATGGTTACAATAAAGACTAACGGATTTCCCTATTCTAGTTTTACAAACTATATCCAACACCTCAGATAAAACGAATCTGAATCATCCCTCCATAAGGATTAAAATCGAAAAGAATCTTATCAGCATCCTTCTTTAGAAAAAGCTTTTTCCCATCTTGCCTAATCTCCGAAACTCTATTTCCCACAGATTTCAATACCATAGTCAGTGGTTCCGTAAATAATTGTGCATTCATATCCAAATGAGGAGTTATGTTATAGCCGTTTTCTTTTTCTAGCACATTCAAGCGAATTTTTTCTCGTTCTTTTGTATAGGCAGCCACCTCTCTAAATGTACCCACCCATATTTTATTTTCCAGAGCCTTTACCTTACTAAAATGTTCCCACAATATTTCGGGATTCAGAAAAGCATCATATCCTTGCGATATTCCATGTATCATTGCCACTCCCCATCTACCGGAGTTTACCAAGCTTTCCACCCATTTATCTAAAGACTCAGGAGTTGATTTCGATTTATCTCCCCCGATGGGATATTGTTCGGTACGTGTACCTACCCTGTTCTTTGAAGTTATTTTTAATATATCACTATTAACAGCATTGAAAGGATAACAGAATGTACGCGGTATTTTTCCTGTTTTCTCATAAAGTATACTGTCATTCTTCTCTACTTCCATTTTTACTTCCTCCAAAGAAACACGCTTTAAATTCGTATGTGACCAGCTATGACTGGATATTTCTTGCCCTTTGTCACTCATCTCTTTAATTTGCGCCCACGACATTCTCGGTTTTCCCTGCATAGCACTTTCATTCTCTATACATTTACCCCATATCCAGAAAGTACCTTTAAAGCCATATTTTTCCAATTTAGGGAAAAGCAACGTATAGTGTTCCTGTAAACCATCATCAAATGTATAACTAATAGCACATACTCTGTCACCCTTATAAGGTGCCACATAAACATCTTGTGTGAACCCGTTATCCCTGATCTCAGCCCCTGTCTGTTTCACCAATTCTATTCGAGGCGATGATTCCGGCATAGAAACATACTCTTCATATACTCCCGGACGGACAAGTATAGATATTGTTTTCTTGCCACCACCAACTGCCGCATTCACTGCTTCCTGAACTGTAAAGAAATCCCCACTCCCATCTTTCGCCACCACATAATCATAACGTCGCACATATTTTGCCAAAGCCGGCACTTCTTCCATCAAAGCGTCCACAACCAACCCGGCAACTATACGTCCACCATATATATTCAAGTGAGTATTATCAATTTTCCCTTCCGGACAAAATTCATATTGTCCTGCTGGAATCCACATAAACAATTTTCTTGAATTCTCGACTCCCATACCGGTAACCAAGTCATGGGTCAATTTATTCAAATCAATAAAAGGTACATTCATTTCTCCGGCCACCCGACGGGGAGATTCCAGATATTCCCCATGGGTATCAACCAATACCGGACCTTCTTTTTCATAACTACCCTTTATCTCCGTCACACCTTTAGGAGGGAAATTACGACGGACTATAGAATTGAACAGTACAGGATTTCCTCCCTTAGCACGTGTTTCATTCACAAAACGTCTTAAATTATCATCAAAGGTACTTCCGGGTTCTGTATGTAATGTAGCTCTAGGTTTCTCATCATTATGCCCGAACTGAATAAATACATAATCACCTTTATGAATTTTAGAAAGCACTACATCCCAACGTCCTTCATTGATAAAACTGAGTGAACTTCTTCCATTCATAGCGTGATTATCCACCACAACCTCTTCCGTAAAATATCCGGGAAACATTTGTCCCCAACCACGCTCTATATTACCATTCTTCAGACTTTTATTCGCCATAGTGGAGTCACCAATCATAAAAATAGTAATGGGTTCTTTTCTCTCAGCAATAAAAGCCGATAACAGGAGTAAAGCACATAAAGCAAGTAATACTTTTAATTTCATGTTTTTCATATACATTTTATAAGTTAAAAGATTCAGGCAAAAGTAAACAAGAACAAGAAAAGAAACCATAAAAAATGATACAAGAATATAGAAATTTGTTCAAAATCAATAGCTCAATTACTCTTTCAGTAAATAAGAACTAATAAAAAAATGTTCAAATAACATTTATTTGCCATTTGAACATTTTTTCAATCCTTCAAAGTTCACATCGAAACATAGGAGGTTCTCCCAAATAAACAAACTCTTCCAAAAAGACAAAAAAATGAATGTCCAACTGTCAGAATGATGCAGGCAAAGAAAGTAATTGATACATCAATGTATGTGCCATACGTTCTTGACCATTGGTATTAGGATGCAAACGATCATACCCCGAATCATAGAAATAAATAAGTTGTTCTTCAATCATCGGATTCATACCTGTAACCGAATTAAAATCTATTACAGGAACTCCCCACAAATTACCTGCTTCCTTAATGGCCTGTACATAAGCATCCACATATTCTCCGCATTTATTCTGATAGCTTTCATCCGGTTGTACATTCTTTTCGCCAAATTCCGCTAAAGAACGATGCAATGGGGTCAACAAAACAATTTGTTTATCGGGAAACAATTTTTTCAAATGACTCAAACCAATATTAATACGGCCTTTATACGTATCATTCGTCATTATAGGAACACGCCTTTTACGCGTTTCCAGTTTTTTAGTTTCACCACGGGCAGCCATCACCTGCTCTTCTTTCTCTGCAAACCAAGTCCCGACAGGTACGCTGCTATTAAAATCATTTGTCCCCATCAAAACCACGATGGCATCAACCTCTTCTCCATGCTCCTTTTTCAATTGTTCTGCCTGACGGGGTACATCATTCCATTGACGTCCACTCACTCCATACACATAAGGAGTGATATCCAACCATTCTTTCAAAAAATCCCAATACTTTTTTATGTTATCTCCATAACAATTGGGATCAGTTATCGAGTCTCCTATATAACCAACCTTTTTTCCATACCATGGATGCCGGATATAACCTTTATTACATGATTCTTTTCCACAGAGAGACGTTTCCTGTCCGTGTAACAGCAACGGACACGCTAATAAAAGAGCAAATACAATAAACTGTCTGTTTTTCATAAGCAACTATTATTTTTTCAATCAGTAAAGTGCCATCAAAGATATAAAATAAGAAATAGAAAATAACCATCACAGACTTTTATTTTCGTTTGTCCTCCTCTATCATTCATAAGACAAGAAGTTCGAAAGGTTATAATAAACAAAACTTTACACTTTTAGATCCATTTGTTAACAAGACACGACATATTTATAAAGCATGTTATAAAACGGCGAAATACAGACTAGAAACTTGCTATTATAAATAAAGTCCGTATCTTTGTAGTGTGTTTTTCATAGTATTAGATTTAAGGTTAACAAAAGATTGGCTGTCTGGGATAGATAGCCTTTTTTTATGCTTTAAAACAGGAGAATTTCTTCATAAAAAATTCAATATCCCAACAATCGCTTCTTCAAATTCTACCCAACCGAACACAACAAAAGTCAATAAGAAAAAGCAATACGTATATCTATCCATCGAGGCAATTTATGAACTACCTAGTCTTAACTAACGTTTATCCTATATATTTTTGGATTTATTTCAATAAAAGAAGACACTCTCATCACTGAGAATGTCCCCTATATTTAAACGAAACTTTAAAGAGAATTTATATATTTCAAATCTTATCTTCTATTCCACCATACTCGTTGCTCACGGCTATCATCACCATTCAAATCTGCTTTCACGGCAGCTTCATAATTTTCAAGATTACCTTGATAAATTTCGCTATCAAATTGATGGCGATAAGGAATATGATCAATCGTTGTACAAACCGGACCGACTTCTAGTTTCGGAATATCAAAACGACGCCAGTCAGACCATGCCTCAAAACCATCAGCCATAAAGCCACTAATCCAGCGTTGAAGAGCAATTTTGTTAATTTTATCAGCATCAGTACCTGTATAGGCAACTGCTTCCTGTGCCAAATATTCATCAACACCTTCGGCCCCCCATTGTTCGAACGATGCCTTCACACCAGCTGCATAAAGCTGGGCAGGATCAGCCTGAATCCAGCCACGTTGAGCAGCCTCAGCCTCGATAAGCAACATACGAGCAGCAGTAATAATGGGAAAAGTAGAGGTTACCTGTGTGAGCGAAGGATTATAAAAACAGCAGACTTTGTTCCACGTATTCACATCTGCAGACTCAATACCCAAAGGCATACCTTGGTATTTATCAAAATTCTTCAAGTCTTCATCCGTTACGCCCGCCTCTGCCTGTGTCTTACCGAAAGGAATCAGTGAACAAGTAGAGAACAGACGGTTATCTTTCAACTCCTTCAGCTGATCTACATAATACTTATTAGGGACAAAATTATAATTATTGTTTACACCATTATAATATAAATATCCCACAGTATTGGCCTCAAAAGTATAATTCAAATTATAGGCATTTTCTTCAATACCGCCATCGGCGTAAGCTTGAGCAAAACGCGAGCGTCCTTCGGCAGGATCCACATCTGCCAGTTTTATAGCAAGCATCATACGGGTAGAAGCATTCAGTTTCTTCCATGCACGAATGTCACCATCGAACAGGATGTCGGCTGTACTCAACGAGCCACTTTCATTAAACTGATTATACGCTTCCCTCAAATCGGCATCTAACTTAGCATAAATCGTTTCCTGTGAATCAAATACCGGAGTAAAATTTTCCTCACCTGCCTGAAACGCTTCTGTATAAGGAAGTGGCCCTAGAGCATCTGTAAGGTGCATATAGATGAATCCCATCAATGTACGTGCAACCGCAATCTGATTGGCATTATCACCAAACTGTACAATGGCAGGTTTACCTTTTTCAGCCTCATCACTATTAAAGTCAATAATCTTCTCGCAGTTCTTCAACGGATAAAGATAATAAGAACTTGTACTCATAGTAGGTCCGCCAAACGCACCATACTGATTATTATTTTTCTCGGACATATACCCCGGATACATTTGCGTCCACGGGTAATAATAATTTGAGTTCATAGAGAAGTATTTCACATAAGTACAAGCGTATGTAAACAACATACCAGTATTAGCCTCCGACGGTTCATTGGGATCTTTGTTAATATCGCCAAAGTCAGTCATATCACATGCTGTGAATGTTGCTGCAAAACTCAGAGATAAAAATAATAATTTAATATATTTCATAATGATTCTTCGTTTTATGGTTTAAAAAGCAAGATTAACGGTAAAACCTATCGAACGGGTTGCAGCGGCATTACCACCCTCAAAATATCCCATACCAATTTCAGACACATCCACATTAGGACAAGCTGAATAGATCAACCATGGATTGGAAGCATTAATTGCCACACTGGCACGACTCAAACCGATATTTAGTTTCTTCAAAGTTTGTGACGGGAACACATACGACAATGACACTTCGCGAAGTTTCACGTAAGTACGGTCATACACCCATTCTTCCCATACACGGGAAGCTGTGGTATAATACAGTTTGGCATTGACATAGGTATCTACCTTATTACCATCCTGATCCACACCAGTCATGTGGATACCACCACCTTTGCTTACCGGTTCACGAACATTGACGCCACGGTCATTAAGTTCAGCTGTTTTATCAAGAATACCGCTACTGCTACCCCACATATTAGTATAGGATACAATCTGACCGCCTACAGAGAAATCAATATTAGCCGACAGACGGAAATTCTTAAAACTGATACTAGTATTAAAACCACCTGTGAAATCCGGATGGAAGTTACCCAGTTCATCTAGTGTATTCTGATTGTAAGTAGGTACATATTCACCACCATACAACGCCTTCTGCGAGGCACTCAGTTCATGGAAAATTATATTGCCATTGTCATCACGTTCCCATGTATTACCGGTTATCACACCAAGTGATTTACCAACCATAGCATAATTATACAAACGAGTTGTGAATGAAGTCCAATAAATAGAGTAAGAATCCACCCCATCAGCTAGTTCCACCAGTTTATTGCTATTCTTCGCTATATTGAAATTCATTTCCCATTTCCAGTTCTTAGTGGAAACGGGCATCCCGCCCAAACTCAATTCAACACCCCGATTACGAATTAAACCAGCATTCATCTTACGAGTGGAGTACCCCGATTGTGGAGCAGAGGTTACAGAGATTATCTGATCTTTGTCATCCCGAGTATAATAGTTGAAATCACCCCATAAACGATTATTGAACAAACGGAATTCCGTACCTATTTCATACGAAGTGGAAATAGACGGCTCAATATTATAATTTTTCTGAGAAGAAGGTTCATACATTGTAACATGTGAACCATAACTGGTATCTAGAGAATAAGTAGGATAAATATTATAAGCATCAAGCGTAGTACCTACCTGAGCCGCACTAGCACGCAGTTTCCAGAAATTCAGCCATTCTGCATTCACCCATTTATGAGCAAGGACAGAAGCGGAAAGGCCACCATACCAATAGCTATTGTGATTAGGACTCAACGTAGATGACATATCGTTACGGACAGAAGCATCAAGAAAATAAGTATCATCCCAGCCCATAGTAGCTGTGGCATAAACACTACGTTCCTTGTAATGTGTCTTCTTATTATAGGCCAAGGCAATAGTACCCGATGAAGCAGCCAAATTATAATAATTATCCAAAGACAAGTCATAATTTGTATTGGTATATGCATATAAATTATCGTATGTATAGTCACGTACTTCTGCAAAAAGAGCCGCATCTACCGTTAATTTGTCTTTAAAGAATGATTGTCCCCAAGTCAAACGTCCTTGTACGGTCAAATCAATTAAACTGCTTTGATCCTGACGATAATTTGACCGGAAATTAATAGATCCTGAAGGGCGTTCGCGTTCCAATTTGTAACCACGTATGTTACCATTTACGCGTACCCCTGCTTTCAAGTTATAAGGAAGGTCCACAGACACATCACCACTGAATACATTCCATTGATAAATGGTGCGATGATTATATTCATGAAACAAAGCATACGGATTATCATGGAATGCAGCACTTTGGTTATTCACACTGTTGATATTCCAAGTCCTCCATGATCCGTCCGGACGTTTATAGTCCTTATAATCTTTTAAATTGACATTGGTCTGTCCCCATTGGGTATATTCCTGCAAAACGGTACGTGAACCGTTATATCCACTTTCGGCAGCATTATGATCTTGACGATAAGTATATTTATAATCCAATGACACATTCATCCACGGTGTGGGTTTGAAATTAGTCTTGAACCCTAAGAAACGGCGAATAGCGTCCGAATTGGGTTGCACACCAGTACGATAGCTATTGGTGAAAGAAACACGGGTATTAAAATCTTTCACACTCTTTGAAAACGAAACGTTGGTTGTATTGGTTACACCAGTCCGATAAAGATCTCTCAAATCCAACCCATGTTGCCAAGTGGCTGGTTTTCCATAATAATCACTGGTTTCGTCCAATGATAATGGAGTGACATATTTCACAGCCGGATCGTATGCAGCTCCCCAAGAAGTGTCCTCATTATAATCGTACACATAAGCACCTTGCAAACCGGGAATATCACCACTATACAAATCATAAATATCCTGAGCCCTGTTACCTTTTTCCGTACCTCCATATCCTCCGCCACCATACAGCTTCTGCATATTGAAATGATTATAGTAAGTTTCGGCCTGCAATGTATGACTTACTTCAAGCAACCCTTTCTCACTTTGTCCCGCCTTAGTAGTTATGATGATAGCACCTGCACCACCACGCGAACCATAAAGGGCAGTAGCCGCGGGACCTTTCAATACGTTTATGCTTTCTACATCATCCATATTGATAGAGTTTTTGTTGGTGATAGCACCATCTACCACATAAATAGGTTCATTGGCCGGATTATCCGACTGGGACGAAGAAGGAATGGAACCTGCACCACGCAAAATAATAGTACCTGCATCAAAACCTGAACTGGCACCACCTATAAAACGTGCTCCCGACACTTTACCAGCCATAGCATTACCCAAATCAGTCTGTCGTGAAATAGTCAAATCCTCACCTGCTACCTTTTGTGTAGAATAACCCAACGCTTTTTGTTTACGGTTCAATCCTTGAGCAGTTACAACCACTTCATCCAACACTTTTGTGTCCGACTTCATTGTTACAGTAATAGTACCACGCTGAATTCCAACTCGCTGAGTAATCATACCCAAATAAGAAACAATCAGCGCTTTAGCATCTGCAGGAACATTATTGATAGCAAACTTGCCATCCACATCCGTAATCGCTCCCATAGTAGTCCCTTCCACTAAAACAGACGCACCTATTATCGGCTCACCATCATCCGCTGAAGTTACAACTCCTGCAACTGTTTTAGGCGCTTGAGCCATAGAGAAGCCGATACCCAACCACAGACAAGCTAGTAACATTAACACTTTTTCTTTCATACTCACTCTCTTTTAATTAAACATTATCCAAGTTCTTTTGGAACTCAGTTCTACAAAAGAGGAAAATACAAGAATCCATTTCTTATAAAAAACGTCTAAATCTTAGTCGTTCCAAAGATATTCAACTGTTAAAAGAGTAATTTCACACAGGGAGCTAATAGTTAAAGAAATAAAAAGTAGCAGACTACTTTATTGGGAACAAGATATATAAAGAAGAAAATGATTACCAAAGAAAAAAAGTGATTTTCTTGACAATTTTCATGTATTTCACATCATTTTATACTAAAAATAAAATAATTACCTTGCATCTAACAAATATCACAACTAAACAATACTTATGAATAAAAAAATATCATAGACAAAAAATAATAGACTTATTCTTTTATTTTTGATAAA
>OMFO01000794.1_pt1 | contig 10341 bp, 5 predicted proteins | sample 1645611 | NCBI WGS metagenome assembly OMFO01 (sample SAMEA103958147, study PRJEB25191) | human gut metagenome | biome: human-associated habitat [ENVO:00009003]; feature: intestine environment [ENVO:2100002]; material: feces | place: Germany | collected 2013/2015
TGAACAGAATTAAGTACGTTAGTATTTGAAAAGCTCGAACAATCGGAAGTTGTAGGAGGAAATTTTTAATGAATATAACAGTTTATCTTGGGGCAAACGAAGGAAATGACCCATGCTTACGAAAAGCAGTTGAGGAATTGGGGGCATGGATTGGAAACAGTGGAAATGCACTTGTTTACGGTGGTTCTAAAGGTGGTTTAATGGGAGCATTGGCAGACAGTGTATTGAAGGCAGGCGGTGATGTTACGGGTGTTGAGCCGAATTTTTTTATTGAAAATGAGTTTCAACATGATGGACTGACAAAACTGATTGTGACTAAGGATATGTCTGAGAGAAAAAACAAAATGATTGAGTTAGGAGAAGCCTTTATTGCCTTCCCGGGCGGCACGGGAACATTGGAGGAAATTGCAGAGGTAATGTCGAAGGTGTCTTTGAAACATCTGGAGGCACCCTGCATTCTCTACAACCTGGACGGTTACTACGATGATTTGAAAGCACTTCTAAATCATATGATTGAAAAAGGATTATCTTCTAACGAGCGACAGGAGGGAATCTTTTTTGTTGAAAATCTGGATGATATAAAGCGAATCTTGAGACGGGCATAACTTATGTTTGTACAGTAAAATGGAGTTGCATTAGCGAAAGACAGAGCACGATCAATTCCAGCTTGAAGAAGAAACAAAAATCATTCATGTCCTTTGTCATATAGTTTCTGTATATTTTTTGGAAGTTTGTCAGGCAACATGGCATTTATAGCATCTTCGTTACCATCTTTCATTGCTGTTTCGTAATACCAGCACTTGAATTTTAAGAGGGAGAGAGTTTTTTGAAGTTCCTGAATTTCAGTTTCAACAGCTGATTTTCTGGTTTCAAATAATTCTTTCCTTTTTTCATAGCTGGAGCTGCCTTCAGATACCCAGATAAAAAATTGCTTTATATCTTTTATCTCAAGACCGGATTTCTTCAGACATTCAATGATACGAAGTGCTTCTAATTCATTATCGCTGAAATAACGGATGTTTCCCTTACGTTCCAGATTAGGGAAAAAACCTTCCTTGTCATAATACCTTAATGTAGAAACAGGAAGATTAAACATTGCAGAGACCTGACCGATTGTATACATAAAAAACCTTCTTTCAAATTTATGCTTGACCTAAAGTTAACTTTAGGTTGTAAGATATTTATATCATATACTATTGTTAGTGTAATTACAAGAAATTTTGCATATGGAGGATGTTAAATATGTTAAAAACAGAAAAATTAAAGCTGGTATCTGAATGGGATAAAACTTTTCCACTGAGTGAAAAAGTAGACCATAAGAAAGTGACATTTGTAAATCGTTATGGAATCACACTTGCCGCAGATTTGTATAAACCGAAAAATGCATCTGGGAAATATCCTGCGATTGCCGTAAGCGGACCATTTGGGGCAGTCAAAGAACAGTGTTCCGGATTATATGCACAGACAATGGCTGAAAGAGGATATTTAACGATTGCATTTGATCCTTCTTTTACGGGGGAAAGTGGAGGCAATCCAAGATTCATGGCTTCTCCGGATATTAATACAGAAGATTTCATGGCTGCTGTTGATTTTCTTTCTGTTCGGGAAGATGTGGATACGGATAAAATAGGAATCATTGGAATCTGCGGATGGGGTGGAATGGCTCTTAACGCAACTGCATTGGATACAAGAATAAAAGCAACTGTAGCATCTACCATGTATGATATGACAAGGGTAAATGCAAATGGGTACTTTGATTCTGAGGACAGTGAAGAAGCACGTTATGCAAAGAAACAGTCACTGAATACCCTCAGGACAGAAGAATACCGTAAAGGTGAATATTCAAGAGGCGGTGGTTGTGTTCCCCTTCCGGTTCCGGAAGATGCACCTTTCTTCGTAAAAGATTACAGTGAGTATTATAAAGGCAGATGTTATCATAAAAGGAGCCTGAATTCAAATGATGGCTGGAACAGTATTGGATGTATGTCATTTATGAATCAGCCAATATTAAAGTACAGTAATGAAATCAGAAGTGCAGTCCTTATCGTTCATGGAGAAAAAGCACACAGCTATTATTTTGGAAAAGATGCTTATGAAAATATGATCAAGAACAGCAAGTACACATCCAATAAAGAACTGCTGACAATTCCGGGAGCTGTTCATACAGATCTATACGATAATCCGGATGTGATCCCATTTGATAAAATTCAGAAATTTTTTAAAGAAAACGGAGTTGGTTAATTATGACGTGTGAAGAATATTTGAGTAATATGAAGCCCGGAGCTTGAATGAAAAAGTAAATTCTACATTCTAACACACCTTGATTTTATGCGGGATTAAATTCTATTTTCGGAGATACACAACTTAATTTTTTTAGTATATAATGCTTTTATACGGAATAAACAGCATAGTTTTTTGCATGATAAAAGGACATCTGGAAATAGTGTGCAGGACTAAATTCCACATGTCTGTTGGAAAGACTAAATTCTATGCAATGAAACTTGCCTGTGCCTGTATTGTTATTATTATTTTATTAATGCTGGTATCAATGTGACTTCATCGGCTGGTATCTCTGCCAATCCTAATGCTTTATGAAGTCTGTTATCCAGCAGGAGACGGGATACTTCATATGGACTGTGTCCATTGAGGCTGTCCCGTTTTTCGCTGTTGATATGATTTAATAACAGCAGCGTTGTCTTGTCTGTCATTTTTTCAAAGCTTGTTCCTTTTGGAAGGACATACCTTATATATTCATGATTCTTTTCAAGAGCACCTTTTTGATCAGAACGGTTGGGATCACAATAATAAATACGTGTGCGTACTTCCCCATTTTTGCTATATTCCAGACTCTGCCGGTCCTGAAATTCATGTCCGTTGTCCGTAAGTATCACTTCGAAAAGTTTCTGGAACAGTTCAATTCCAAGTAATTCTGTTAAATGATCAAAAATCCTGGTTACTTCTTTCTGGGTCTGTTCTTCTAAAAGAAACATAAGCATAAGGCTACAGTTTCGAAAGAACATAGTCAGAAAGCAGGGACTGGTACCTTTTGCTCCTTCAACGGTATCCATCTCGACTACATAAACAGATTTGTTCGCTGCGATATATTCCAGAAATTCTTTATAGCTCCTATCTTTTCGGAAACTTCTGTCTTTAAGGCTGGCAGTAGTTTTTCTTTTCCGCTGCTTGTATACCACTTTACGGCGCAGATCTATGTTTCTGGCTTGAAAAACGCCACGGTCTATGTAAGAATATATGGTTCTTCTGGAACAGGCGATCTCATCAGCATGAGATGCGTAGATGTGGGCAATAGATTGTCCTTTTTTGAGAAGCGGTGACAACAGGATGTCCAGTTTCTGTATACTTTCCGGTGTCTGATTGATTCCTTCTCTGCTTGTGGTTCTAAGGGCTTCATAGGTGTCCTGGGCGTATTTTGAAGAATAAATCTTTTTGTCCATCATGCAATTCGTTTTCTTGCTGCATCCATTGCACACATAAGGCGGTTTATTTAATTTCTCACATTCTCTTGGTTTATAAAATTTACAGACATCGCTGCATCTGAATTTTCTGCAGAGGACACATTTGTGCCGGCATTCATTATCACCGCACATATGCATGACATTACATATATTTGTCCGGGGCTTTGAACGATCATAATTATTTGCACAGGGAATAGGGGCAAATGCATCTGTACTTCTTTCCCTGATAATAGAATGACGTCTGACTTCTTTGGATATGGTACTTGGATCCTTGTTTAATTCTATTGCAATACTTCTAAATGAATCACCGTTATTTAAATGCTGTTCGATTATAATACGTGCAGATAAGTCAAGATGTTTTTGGTTACCCTTTGGTCTTCCTGTATTCATTTTATCCTCCTTCTGCACAGGCAGGGGATCATCTGCAGTAGTATTTTATAAAAAGAAGAAGGAAAAATCCATGCAGAAGTAAATTCTACAGGTATAGAATTTACTCTTGCAAGGTAGAATTTAAAAATACATTTAACCATAATGTGGAAAATTTACATATTTGCTATGGAAAATAGAACAAATGTTCGATAAAATCGTAACTGTAAACGAGCTCGAAATATTTCAGCACTGCAGGCTGGAAAAGAAAATGAAAGTGAGGACAGTAAATATGAATCGAAAAGAACTTATAGAGAAACGAAGTATCAATACAAAAGTATTTGAAAATCAGGACCATTCCTGTACAGCAGAGATTTATCTTGCTCCTGTACATTATAAGGATACAGATGGAACCTGGAAGGAAATGGATAATAAGCTGGAAGAGTCATATGAAACAAGTGTTTATGCACAAAAAACAAATCTTGTTTCAGAAGAAGGTTTCACAAACAGGAAGGGAACTTTTGGGGCATTTTTCGCCAAAAAAACATCAGAAGATAATATGATGAGGATTAAAGATCAGTATGGCAGTATTTCATGGGGCGTAGAAAACTGTAATACGGTAGAAGCTGTAAAACAGAAAGATAATACCGTTTGTTATCCTGAAATTCTGGAGGGAATGGAACTGCGCTGTCGTGTAAAGGGAATGCGTATGAAAGAAGATATGGTATTGCTTAGAAAGGAAGCTGCAAAATCATATACATATCTTTATCAGACAGAAGGACTTGTACCTGAGTTGAGGGAGAAAGAAGTACTCTTCTTTGATGAAGGTCAAAACGAAATTTTTAGGGTTCAGGCTCCATATATGAGAGATTTTTCAGGATCAAAATCAGAAAGTATTGAGGTGTCAGCTGAGATGACTGCTGATGGTAAGTGCAGAGTTACATTTACTCCTGATAGAAACTGGTTAAATGAAGCGAGCAGGAAGTTTCCGGTAGTGATTGATCCTGTGACAACTACTTCCAAAGCAGCGACAGATATTGAAGATGCTTATATTTCATCTAAAAATAATACAGACAATTATTATAACAATGAAAATCTCTGGTTAAAAGGAGGAAACGAAATCAGAAGAAGTTTTCTGAAATTCCAGTTGCCTGAGATTAAGACAGGAGACATGATTGTAAATGCACGTCTTGTAATGGTATCGCTGGGAGAGAATGGTGCAGAGAAAACAATTGCTGTACATAAAGTGATTCAGAGCTGGGAATCAAAAACCATTAACTGGGATAATAAACCAATTTATGAAGAAACAGTTCAGGATTTATGCAAGTTTACTGCTGATAAAATCAAATATGTTGTGATGGATATTACCAGAATGGTAAAGGAGTGGTACAGAGATGGCAGTAATAATGGGCTGATGCTGAAAGAAATTGACGAATTATCAGGTTCCGTACAGCTGATGTCATCAGACTGGGATTCTTCACTCAGTGATTACAGACCCAAAATTGAAATTTCTTATGTAAACTATTCCGGACTTGAAGATTACTGGACGTATCATAGTCAGAATATCGGACGTGCAGGGACTGTCCATGTAAACGATTATAACGGAAATCTGATTCTGGAACATCGTGTCATGGAAACATCAGGAAGCAGAATGCCGGCAGAGGTATCGTTGGTTTATAACACAAATGATAAGGATACCAATATTGGATATGGAAAAGGATTTCGTTTAAATTTCCATCAGATTATCCATAAAAAATCAATAGCGGGGAATGTTTATTATGCTCATACAGATGCAGATGGTACAGTTCATTATTTTGTGGAAAAAGAAGTAGAAAAGGATGGCAATACGGTTAAAGAGTGGAAAGATGAAACAGGGCTGGATCTGACCCTGATCCGAAACTTAAAATCAGAAGAACCTTACACAATACAGAATAAAGACGGAAATAGTATGGTGTTTAATGAGTCTGGATATTTGATTGCGGTAAAAGATAAAAACGGAAATAAATTAACGGTTTCATATGTGAATAATCGTGTAAAAAATATTACAGATGGAGCCGGGCGAATTATTACACTAAATTATTCTCTGGGAAGCGATGGAGAAGAAGCAAACCTGATTCAGGCAGTATCACCATCGGGCAATAAGAAGACTTTTGCCTATACCGCAGGAAGGCTTACCACGGTAACAGATATAGATGGCAAAAAAGTATTTTACACATATGACAGTAATGGAATGCTTGCCAGTGCAGAGAATATTAATGGATATCAGGTAAAATACGGGTATTATACAGAGGAACCCCATCGTGTAAAATCTATTGCAGAGTATGGAGATGGAACAAAAGGTAAAAGCCTTGCTATGACGTATGGATATAACAGTACAAAATTTACAGATAACAAAGGGCGAAAAGAGATTTACCGATTTGATAATAATGGAAATCTGCTTCATGTACATGATGGTTTTGGGCATGCTGTAAGCTGTAAATATAATGTTGACGGAAATCATGTAAACCGTCTTGAGAATGCTACCAAGTTACAGGACAATGTAGTGCAGCTGCTGAAAGATCCAGTAGTGCAGGCTGAAAATACTCCTTGGACATCAAAGATTTCTCCGAAAGGTGCCGGAAATACAGAAATCAATACAATAGCAGCTGAATGCATGATGGGAAATCGTTCACTGAAGGCAGAATGCACTTCCGTGAGTGGATATGCATACTGGGCACAAAATGTTAAAGTGAAAAAGGGAATAACCTATACCGCATCCATGTATGTAAAAGCATCTGTCAGTGAGACTGCAGAAGATGGAGGTGCAATTCTGAGAGTCCGCTATATGGACAAAGATGGGGTACAGCAGCTGAAAGACAGTGAAATTATCAAAAAGACAACAGAAGGTTTTGTACGCCTGACTAATACATTTACTGTTCCGGAAGACAGCAGTGATACTGTTGTTAAGGTTTATATGGTTATGTGGCATGCCAAAGGTGTAATGTATGGTGATATGGCACAGCTTGAAACAGGAACGTCCGCTAACAGATGTAACCTGATTGATAATGGGGATTTCCACCTTGGAACTACAGAAGGATTTGAGAAAAATGAAAGCAACACGGATGGTCTTTCAGAAGTTGGAATCGAAGATAATATTCCGATTAAAAGTCAGCTTCTGGTAACTGCATCTTCGCAGGGAGTTTTAAGGAAAACCCCATCAGATACGGGAGAAGTTCTGTCCAGTCTGACGAAACATCAGTTACTTTCCGGATACATTACTGTCGAGAAGAATGGAAGAAACTGGTACTATGCAAAGACAGCAGATGGCAAAGAGGGATATGTCTCAACAGGTCAGGCGATTCCATATCTGGGAGGACATGAAGGAACAAATTCAGCATTCGTAGTAGTAGGAAACTCTATTTTATATAAAAGTGCAGATAAAACCAGTGCCAGAGTACAGGAAGGAATTGATGCAGGAGTTTGTGCTGCTCTTGTAAAAACTGTAGATGGAACGGATGGAAATAAATGGTATTATATGGGACTGCAGATTGATGGCAATCGCTTTTTCGGTTATATGCCGGTTTCTGCCATTGTACGTCTGTGCAGGAATATCGCGAAAGTAGAAGTAAAAAAGGACGGCAGCTATTATTCTTCCAGGAGTACATCAGGAGCAGCAGCGGGAAGCCTCACAGCCGGAACCCGTATGGCAATCAGAGGAACTTCAGTTGATTCTGATGGAAAAGAATGGGGAGTGATCAGAAGAGGCAGTAAATTTTATTATGTTCCAATGTCAAATCTGCAGATAAAAACAGCTCCGTTGTCTGTACGAAAGAGCCGTGACAAAATAGAAGAGTCGGTAGCAGGTCTGGATGAATCTGTTTATCATTTTGTCGGTGAGCCGGACAAAGATAAAAAACTGGTAAAGATTGTGGACATTACCGGAAAAAAAGGTGATACCTATATGGTGAATGCCTGGGGAATGGGAACATCTCTGCCTGAGACAGATAATGATAAAAAGAGGCGTTTTGGTACTGAGGTAAGATTTATCGGCACAGATGGGAAGGCAGATATACATTATACAAATTTTAGTCCGGACATCATGGACTGGCAGTTCCTCAGCGACGTCTATGTAGCAAAGAAAGATTATACCAGTATTGAGGTTGCCTACACATACTGTCATAATGCAAATATAGCATATTTCGATGGGCTGGCATTATATAAAGAAAATTTTGGATGCAGTTATACTTATGATGATGAAAATAACCTCATTTCAGTTAAAGATTTGCAGGAACAGGTAACGAAGTTTGAGTATAACAGTAAGTCTGATATGACAGGTATCACAGATGCGAAAGGTAATTCTTTCAAGTATGAGTATGACAATGAAGAAACAACACGTAATGTAGTTAAGGGGACATCTGCACAGAATGTGGTATATCGTTTTACCTATGATTCAGCGGGCAATGTCCTGAAAAGCGGATGTGTTGATCCGAAAGTTCCGGATACGGGTACCTGGATTACCAGAGTTATGACATCAGATAAGAATCATGTGAAATCAGTGACAGATGCAGGAGGAAATACGGTTCATTATACATGGGATATGACCAGAGATTTGATGACGGCATTCCAGGATGCAAAGGGGAATAAAATCAGTTATACCTATGATGACATGGAACGTCTTCTTTCAGCTGCACAGACAGTAACTGTAAATGGAAATAGAGAAACAGTCAGAAATAATTATTCTTATACGGATGACAATCTGACGGGAATTGTTCATAATGGTTTTGCCTATGATTTTAACTATAATGCTTTTGGAAATGTCAGTGATGTGTCTGTAGCCGGGAAACAGGCAGTAAGATATGAATATGAGGATGGAAATGGAAATCTGTTAAAAGTATGCTATGGAAATGGTGCATATATTCGTTATGAATATGATAAACAGAATCGGATTCATATGGTTTATTTCAAAGATGCGGCAGACAGCAAAGAACAGAATCTTTACAGATATGCTTATGATAAACAGGGAAATATTTATGCAGTAAAATCATATGAAGCAGAAAAGACATACTATCTGTTTTATGATTTCCTGGATCGTCTGGTGAGAGTAAGAGATGAGCTGGGGAGCACTTATGAATATGCCTATGATGCAAATAACTGTATGGAGTCAATGGTACATACCTGCGGAACACATACAATGAAAACAGTATATACCTATGACAAGGACAGCAGAGAAACAAAGACCAAATGTGCAAAGACCTGTGAAAGAACTACAGAGTATGACAAGTTCGGCAGAGTGTCCAGGCGTACCTGGAATACAACATCTCCTTATATATCAGCATATACTTACATTGACAATGGGGAGAACCGTTACAGTCTTCCTAAAACAATTAAGAATGGTTCTGAAACCTTAAACTATACATATGATGCAAACGGAAATATCATAAGTATCAAGGATTCTGCGGGTGAGAGTACATTTCGATATGATGAATTAAACCAGTTGATCCGGGAAAATAATCATCAGTTAAACAAAACCATCACTTATGCCTATGATCTGGGTGGTAATCTGACAGTAGAAAAAGAGTACGCATTTATGACTGCGGAAACCCTTCCTGATACACCTGTGAAGACAATGACAGGAACTTATGACAGTGCATGGAAGGATAAACTCCTGAGCTGGGATGGCACAGCAATGACTTATGATGCCATTGGAAATATGCTTACCAGAGGAGGAACAACTTATACCTGGACACAGGGACGCAGGCTTTCTGGTGTAGAAAATGGAAAGAGCATTAAATATCTTTATGATCATACAGGAGCCAGAGTGAAAAAAACAGTAGACAATACAGTGACTGAATATCAGTGGGCAGGAGATCTTCTCCTTTCTGAGAAAACTGACGGAAGAATCATCTGGTACTGTTATGACTCCCAGGCAAATCTGATTTCTGTTACTATCAGGGGAATCACCTATTTTTATGTACGAAATGTACAGGGTGACATCATTGCCCTTGTTGACGCAGATGGAAAAGTGGTAGTAAAATATACTTATGACAGCTGGGGAAAAGTGGTAGCTGTTACTGGTGAGCTGGCAGACACAGTAGGTGTTCAGAATCCATTCCGCTATAAGGGATATTATTATGATAATGAAACAGGTATGTATTATCTGAAAAGTAGATATTATGTTCCGGCTCTGAAGAGATTTATTTGTACAGACGAAATAAAATATACAGTAGCATCACCAAAGGACAGATCTTTTAAAAATCTATATGTATATTGTGACAATAATCCATATAGCAGAGAAGATCCAACAGGAAGATTTTGGACTGAAGTTGTTATAGGAGCAGCGATGAATGTAGTATCCTGTGGAATTGCAGCAAAAGTAACTGGTCAATCGTATACAGGATGGGACATTGCTGCTGCTGCTTTTTCAGGAGCTATAGCATCTCGCAGTGCTGTGTGGGGTGGAATTGCTAGAGCGTGTCTGAAAAACATTTTAAATTGTTTATTTTAACCAAATTAATATTGA
>OMFO01000817.1_pt1 | contig 9907 bp, 7 predicted proteins | sample 1645611 | NCBI WGS metagenome assembly OMFO01 (sample SAMEA103958147, study PRJEB25191) | human gut metagenome | biome: human-associated habitat [ENVO:00009003]; feature: intestine environment [ENVO:2100002]; material: feces | place: Germany | collected 2013/2015
AGCCGTCCCCGGCCTCATGAAAACCGATGATTCCCGCAAGCCCTGCCATCTCGGCTACCTTGAGCAGCGTGTGGTAATCGTATTCCGCCGCACTGAGATACAAATTCATCATAACACCCCGCAGTCCTAAAATATATCTGTATTATACATCGTCTGTTTTTCCTTTGCAAACCGATTCCGAGAAAGGACACCCTATGATAAAATTTCACCGCATCCTGCTTTTAACCCTCGTCGCTGTTTTTCTTGCAAGTGCCGCAGGTATTGCCCGCTATGCCGCCGACTCCTGTACGCAAAGCCGAATGTATCGGCAGCTTGCCGCGCTGACAGAGAATTTCCCCGGTGACGCCGCGTCACCGGGGAATGATTTTTTGCCGCAGTATCAGGCGCTGTACGCGCAAAACAGCGACCTCGCCGGGTGGATACAGATTGACGGAACCAACATCAACTACCCGGTCATGCAGTCAAAGCATGACCCCGACTTTTACCTAAAGCACAACTTTGAAAAAGCCGACTCCCCGCACGGCTGCCCGTATGTGCAGGCAAACTGCAACCTGCAAACGCCATCCGACAACATCCTTGTGTATGGACACAACATGAAGGACGGCACCATGTTCTCGGATTTACTGCAATACAAGCGCGAATCCTTTTGGGAGCAGCACAGAATTATCCGATTTGATACCCTGACGGCGCAGGCAGAATATACCGTGATGGCGGTATTTCGGGGCGAAGCGGAGGATCTGTTTGCCTATTATCAATTTGCCGATGCCGAAACACCGCAGGAATTTGCCGCCTATGTGGACGCCTGTAAGAACGCCACCCTGTACGAAACCGGCGTGACGGCTGTTTATGGTGACAAGCTGATCACGCTTTCCACCTGCGACGATTCCGGCAAAAACAGCAGGATGGTCGTTGTGGCAAAGCGTATAACCGAACCGAGGTGAGAGTATGAGAACGCCAAAAGAAAACAAACAAAAGCCCCGCAACCGCACCCCCAAAAGTACAGCGGGAACGATACCGAAAGCCGCCCTAAAAGCGGCGTGGATAAAAACAAAAGAGCAAACCCGCACCGCCGCGCATGAAAATGACACCGCCCCCCGACAGCAGGAACTGACAGATCTTGCAGGTTCGGCGGCGGAACAGGCAGCTGCGTTTGTGTGGCGTCAGGGGCGGAAATTGGCAGAAACCCAAGCCCGACAGCAGCGCCAAAAGAAAGCTGTTGCCCGCGTCCACGCCGCCGGTGAGCGCGGTGTCAGCCCGAAACAAGTCGAGTACGGCACGCTGCCCGATGCGGCGCAACGCCCGCACCGTGGGGCAGATTTGCCCCGCCAGAGGGCAAAAGAAAAAGCCATCACCACCAAGACCGCACCTCGCGATATTCGCGGCGTGACCCAAAGTCAGCGCCAACTGCGCACCGCCGCAAATCAAACTGTGCGCAGTGTGACGACCCAAGCGCAGATGCAGACCCACACTCGCCAAGTACAGCTTGCCATCCAGAAAGCCGTCGCAAACACCCGCAAGACGGTTGCTGCAGTGCGCTCGGCAATTCGGAATTTTCTTGCCAATTTGCACAGCCTAGTTGTAGCTATCGCCACAGGCATCAGCGTGGCACTTGGCATTGTTATCGTCATCAGCCTTGTAGCGTTTGTTTCCGGCTCGGCCTACGGCATCTTCTTTGCCGCCGATGCCCCCAACGCAGCGTCCGTCACCGTGCGCGAAGCCGTAGAAACCCTGACGGCAGAATACCGCGACAAACTGGAAGAAATCTCCGATACCGTACAGCATGACCGCCAAGACATTACCGCCAACGATGATGTATACTACATTCGCTGGCAGGATGTCTTGGCGGTCTTTTCTTCGTATGTGGCGGGCAGCGAACAGGGCGCACCCGTTGCGGCACTGACGGAAGAACAGGTGGACAAGCTGCGGGAAACTATGTGGGCGATGAATGCGGTGGACTACTCTACCCGTGCGGAAACCGCTGTTATAGAAACGACGGACAAGAACGGTAAAGTAACCACAACAGAAATAACCGAAACCGTCCTAGTAATAAGTCTTACCCACAAAACACCCGATGAGATGGCGGCAGATTATCATTTCACCACCCGCCAGAACACCTATTTGCAGCTCCTGCAAGACCCACAGTATGAGGAACTGTGGGCAGAATTGCTCGGCGGCTTTGAGCAGGGCGGGGGAGAAGTCATGTCTCCTGATGGTACACGCGCCCCAACTGGCACGCTGCAATGGCCGCTGCCCGTTGCGGGTACGATTACCTCGCAGTTTGGTCACCGCGTGGACCCCATCACCGGCGAGGTCAGCTCCCACACCGGCACCGACATTGCCTGCGCCGAGGGCACGCCAATCCTCGCCGCCGCAGATGGCGTGGTCACTGTTGCCAACGGTCTTGACAGTTGGGGCGGCAGCTACGGCTATTACATCCAAATCGATCACGGCGGAGGGCTGGAAACTTTGTATGCACACTGTTCGTCCATCTGTGTAACTACCGGTCAGCAGGTGCAGGCCGGGCAGGTCATTGGCTATGTCGGGCATACAGGAAGGGCAACAGGCTCACATTTGCATTTCGAGATACACATAAATAAAATTAGGAAGGACGCAATGAGTTATTTCGGGATGCAATATTGAGAACAGATTTACAAATTGCAGCCGGTCACGGTCTGCTCAGCGCACAATCAGGACATAGGGATCAAACAGCTGCTCATGCAGCTCGTCCATGGCCTGTTCGGGGTCGGAAATATCGGTCAGCCAGAGCGAATAGTCATACTGGCAGAATCCGGACAAATCCATCTTGAAGTTTGTTTCCCAGTTGTTGTTCATGACCCAGGAATACAGCGGGCGGGCATTGTTTTCTGCTGCGCCGTCGCACAGGCGGATGGGGTGATGCTGCATCTCGCCGGTATAGAACATGGGAACATCTCTGGCTGCAATCAACACGCCGCCTTCGGGGGAAAGGCGTGCCGCGCCGTCATCCGACATATAGAATTCCATGCAGGTGCCGGGCAGCTGGTCAATGCCGGGGCGGAAAGCCTCACGCGCACCCTTGCGAAGCACGGTTCCGTTGCCGGGACGGTTCAGATCAAGCGACAGGAAAACACTCTCCACTTCGTCCGAAATTGTCTTGCCAAGTTCCAGGGTAAAGTCAATGCGGGGAATTGCTTCATACAGTTTCAGCAGAACATCAGCTTTTACTGTACCGGCAAGGCTGTAATGCAGACGCAACTGGGTGAACACAGGACCATGTTCCATGCAGGTGATTTCCATCAGTTTTCCGATGTGCGTTTCTGCGTGTTTGCCGCGAATATTGCGACCCAGTGCGCGGCGCTCCTCGTAAGAAGAGAACGGCACCTCCTGATGCAGAGGCGTACGCTGGTACACCGGCGTGAAGAATGGAATGGCAGTGCCGGCCATTTCGGTTCCGGTGCGCTTATCCACAAACGAAGTGATGCCATCGCCCGGCTTATAGCAGATGCGGAAGAATTTGTTTTCCACTTCATACGGCAGGCGGTACGTCACCGGGTCGTAGTCATTCACAATATCCCGTACTTCTTCAGCGCCCATATAGCAGTGACGTGTATTCAGCGTTTCCGGAGCTTTGTGACGGGCAGTGTAGATGTATTCTTTTTCTTCGCCGTAAGACAGCGTATCAATAAAGCTGATTTTGCGTCCGCGCGGGTGAGGGGATACCTGGCAGGTGTACAGGTTTCCTGCCAAATCACGCACCTCAACATCTTCAAGTGCAAGAGTTTCAATATAAAACTCGATCAGCTGGGGTTGGCTCGTGTGGCTGACGCCTACCGCACGCACAGCACCGGTGGTGTTGTAGTAGCGGAGCATATCGCCTTTCTTCTCGGCAATGGAGCAAAGCATAAGGGAGGCGGCTTCATGCGCCTTGGATGCGTAGCTGTTCTTACGCATATCCAGGTTCAGCACCATCGTGTCATATGGGTTAGTGATGGTGGAAGAATGTCCCCATGTATGCTCTGCATACAGCATCAAGTTGTCCTGCACGGTTTCGGACAATGCCGGATAGCGTGCTTCTGCATCCGGGTCCAGACGGTTTGCAAGCTGCCAACGGTGGTCGGCATCCTTGTAGTGCTTGACCGCATAAGGGGTACTGCCGACACCATTGGCCCACCAGTCCGTCCAGTCACCGCGGTAAACAGGTGCATCCGTAAGTTTCGGCGCGATGGCAGCGTACAGTTCCTGCAGCGAAACCATCTCAACGCGGACTTCCTGACCGTACTTTTCATTATAAGCACGGATGGTTTCCATAATCTCGGCAGACGGCGGCGCATTATCGCTGAAAACACCGGACACTGCGGTTACGATGAAATCATACGAATAGCCCTCGGTTTCACATTCGGTCAGATACTTGTCAAGATTTGTATGCAGCTGATCCGAGAAGGAAGTGCCGGCGTCGGCATCTTCACCCAGACGGTTGCGCATCATCCAGTTGACAGCGTGGTTGGGCTGAAGCCCCAGCACATTGCCCAGATTATAATGTTCGCCGTTCCAGACCAGCAGCCGCTGTCCGGAAACGTTTTCCCAGAAGAAAGCATTCTGGTTCTGGTACAGCGGATACATACCGTGGTGGCAGTGAACATTCGTGAAGAAGAACTCCACACCGTTTTCAATCATGGCGTCACGGTAGCCCATGGAGAATCCATTGACATCGGCTGCCATGGCTGTGTGAATTTTTGTGCCGAACGGTTGCAGCTTGTCCTGCCATTTGGCCAGACGCTTGCCGAATACATCCGCATTGACAAGATCATTGAAGTTCAGATAGTTGGCCGAAATACCGATTTTGCCTTCCTTGACAAAACGGGCAAAGTCAGCGCGGTCGTCCTCACTGGCCTGTTTCCAGAACTCCTCTACGCAGTACAGCGTTTCGCAGTTCCAGCGGAAGTCAGCATATTCCGGCTGACGCATCATGGACAGCACGGTTTTGATATAGTTGACCTGAATTGCAATAACGCGTTCCTGCAGATCCGTGTAGCCTATGTCCGTGTGGGAATGATGGACAACATAGACCGTCTTGATGGAATGTGCCATGATAAATACCTCCTAATATTTGATTTGCGGTTTTCGGGGGAAAGCCACAGACTTTTGAGATTGATAAAATGCCGGCGATTCTACACCGGATGTGCCACAATGCATACCGGTACAGGGCAGGAGATTCCCGCTTTTTCCGGTTTCAGACGTCCCGTCTTTTCATCCCGGCGGAAGCAGGTGATGCAGCCGCTGTCCTGATTGGCAGCCAGCAGCATATAGGATAACTCAGTTGCGAACACAGGCAAGAATGACCTTGACCTCGCTGCCGTCCGGGCTGGAAATTTCATAATCGCCGGCTGCCTGAGGAACAATACAGGTTTCGGCATAGTGCAGCTCCAGAGGAGGGAACGCATCGCTTTTGCTGCGCAGAACCGCCCGCGTACCATCAACCAGGTTCAGCATATGCACACTGACGTTGCGATGTACCGGCAGGGTAGAAGATGTTGTAAAGCGGAATGTGTCCAGAAACTCCCGTTCATGCAGACCGGTGCGCACAACCGTTCCGTTTTCGCCGGTATAAACTTCTGCCACTGCGTTGACAAGGTTTCTGTGAACCCATTCGGTATTACGGTACCATTGGATGTTGGCTGCACCATGTTCAAGGTGGATGGGGCGCGGTTTGCCGTCAAGGTCAACACGACCCCAGTCCCACAGCTTGAATGTGAAAATATAGGGTGTAGCGCTGATTTCCAGCACCATGGTATCTGCACCGGAACAATGCACAGTGCCGGCCGGAATCAGCACATGGTCATGCTTCTTGACGGGAATCTTGTTGACAAATTTTTCTGCCGGGAAAGGCTTGCCGCCGTTCTGGGCCGTCTGCAGGGCGTCGATCATTTCTTCCGGCTTTGTACCGGCTTTAATGCCCAGATAGACGCAAGGGGCTTCGCCGGCAGCATCCAGAAGATAGTAGCTCTCATCCTGTGTATAGTGCATATGGAAATGGCTCTGAATGTATTCGGTCAGGGGGTGAACCTGAAGCGAAAGGTTCTGCCCGTGCATGGTGTCCAGCATATCAAAACGAATGGGAAATTCCTTGCCGAAGCGTGCATGAACACAGTCACCCAGAAGCTCACGCGGGTGCGCATAGACAAGGTTGAGCGCCGGTGTTTCCACAACACAGGAACCGAAATCCAGCAGCAGGCTGTTTTCCTCCGGAACGCCGTCAAAGCTCCAAGCATAGTTGCTGCCGTTTTCGGGCAGGTCAAAATGCGTTTTCATCCAGTCGCCGCCCCAAACGCCCGGGTCAAAGTAAGGCACCATGCGGAACGGCTGCGCCGCAGCTTTGGATAGTGCATCACGGTAAGCGGTACCCGGCACAATGGCAGGGTTGCCGGCTGATGTGGTATCGAGATAATAGTCAAAAACCGGCAGCAGTTTGTCCTTGATCCGGTCGCCCCAGCGCCATTCGGCAAAATAGCCGCGCTTATATTTTGCGCGCTGCGGCAGGTCATGCATGGCTGTATGCCAGTTGTCCTGCCCTTTGCGGAAACGGAGCTGAATTTCCCACCGCGTAATGTCCGCATAGATGGTGATGTCTGCACGTTCCACAAGAGAGGCACCGACACCGTAAACCAGTACCAGACCATCCGTTACGGCATCAATTTTTCCCCGGGCGGCACACAGTGCTTCTTCCAGGTAAAAATTTTTCATCTGCCAGGTGGTCATGATGCCGAACACAGGGTCGTCCGTCAGTTCGTGTTCGATTTTTGCATCCAGCTCAGCGGGTTGGATTGCCAGATCATCTGCATGAATGATAAGTTCAGCGTGCGGGAACAGCGCAAGGATCTCCGCTTGATCGGTACCGGGGTAGCATTCAACCGTCACAACGGTTTTGCTGCTGCCTGCACACAGGGCGTGCAGTTCCTGTTTTACGGCATCGGTTCCCCGTGCAGCATGGTCGGCGGCACCGACCTGTATGGTGGGGAAGCGCCGGTAAGGGTAAGTAGAGGGATTCGGCATAAAAGGCACCTGCTTTCGGATATTTTGTACGATATAATCAACATACACGGAAGCGGGACAAATGTCAATACATTTCTGAATAAAATTAAAATTAGTAATTACATCTTTACAAGTTGCCGTCTGCATGGTATACTTGATTCAGAAGTTCTGTGTGGTATAAATCTGCGCTGTGACAATATTTTTGCGCGGAGAACGCCGGAAACAGCACATCAGCAGGGAGGTTAGATATAGTATGTCGCAGCCGCGATATCTTCAGATTGTACAGCAGTTAAGGAATCGGATACAGAATGGGGAATACCCGCCGAACACCCGCATTCCCACAGAAAACGAGCTGTCTGTTTCTATGGGGGTAAGCCGCCCCACGGTTCGTCAGGCGCTGAACCTGCTTGAACAGGAAGGACGCCTGACAAGGGTCAAGGGAAGCGGCACCTATGTGACAGAACCAAAAATACAGCACGAATCCACGCGGTTCGTGATCGGCTATCAGGAAGAAAGCCGGGAACGGCACAACCACCTGCACACCAGCGTGCTGGCGCTGCAAAAAGAAAAACCGGGCAAGCTTGCCGCCAAGGCACTGGGTCTTGCCGAGGGGGAACGCGTGACTCGGATGGTTCGGCTGCGCTGGCTGGAAGGCATGTATAACGGCTGCCCCATTGTGTACACAACGGTGTATGTACCGGTACGCCTTTTCCCGGAAATGGATGAACAAAACTTTACGGATGCATCCTTTTACGAAATGCTGGACAGCCGTGGGCTGACCGTCATGCGAACCTCTCAGCGACTGGATGTGCGTATGCCCCCGGCAGAGGTCGCGGCAGAGCTTAAACTGTCGCCTTTTGAACCGACAGTCTATATTGTCTCGACCGGCTATAGCCAGAACGGTATTGCGGTGGAATACAGCGAAAGTTATTATCCGGCAAGCCGGAGCAGTTTTAATATTGAAATCAACCGGGGGAGATAAAATGCAGGAAGTGTATCTGTGTCTGGATGTGGGCGGTACGGAAATCAAGGCTGCACCTCTGGATAAAAGAGGAAATTTTCTGGCACCTGTCCGCCATTTCCCGGCAATGGCCGGCGCGGACAGGCAAACGTTGCTTGAAAACTTTGGTTGGATTTTTAGCAGTATCTGCCCGGAAAATGCTGTTCCCATTGAAATTGATCTTGCGTTTCCCGGACCGTTTGACTATAAAAACGGCATCTGCCTTTTACAAGGGCTGGACAAATACGATGCACTGTACGGCTGCAATCTGCGCCGAGCATTCTCCGAAATCAGCGGCTTGCTGGAGCAAAAAATTCAATTCATCAATGATGCAGCGGCCTTTGCGTTGGGGGAAATGGCCTTTGGTCAGGCGACGCAAGCCGGGCGAGCTCTGTTTGTAGCAGTGGGAACCGGCTGCGGCAGTGCATTTGGGGTGAACGGATTTCTGGCTGAAGAAGGTACACCCGGTGTGCCGCCAAACGGATATTTTTATAATGCACCGTTTCGGGACAGCTGCGTAGACGACTATATTTCCCGGCGGGGGCTGGAAAAGCTGTCCGGCGAGATGCTGGGGGTGCCGCTGGATGGTCGTGCGCTTGCTGAACGCATCGCCGCCGGGGACGAACGGGCCAAAGCCTGTTTCCGGTGCTTTGGTGAACAGCTGTGCGATGCATTGCAGCCGCAGATCGAAGCATTCTGTCCGGACACGCTCTGCATGGGGGGGACAGATTATGGAAAGCGCGGCATTATTTCTGCACCCGTTGGAAAAACTTTGTACAAACAAGAAGATTACTTTATATATTACACAGGATACTTCTCTGCGGACTATGCAGGGGCTGACAAGAGCTGCCAGCCGGTAGGCATATATCAATCTGCTTATATATCTGGAAAAATTTCAGTCCATGGAGCACTTCAAACAGGAACTCGTCGAATATCTGGATTACTACAACAACCGCAGAATCAGAGCAAAACGAAAGGGCTTGCCGCCTGCAATTCACAGACAACAAGCCCTTTCGGCTACTTGAACAATTTTTACTTCAAAATATGGCCCTGACTTTTTGGGATCACCTCAAAACCGCGGATGTCCTGCTATTTATTTGGTGAAAAAACCATGTAGCTGATTGCTTTATAGAATAGACTCGTCAGGATTTGAAGCTTTTGGATCGGATGCCAGCACGCCGCGGTAAAGCACTTCGGAAGAAACGTAACTGACTTCGGGCGCCGCTTTCGGGTGTTCTATCACAAAAAGAATCTTGGCGGCCAAGCGAGAACCGATGGTTTTCGGCTTTACATCGACTGTTGTAATACGGTCGGCAACGTTCAAATATTCGCTGTTGTTGTCAAAGCCCGTCAGTACGATACGTCCTTCAGGGTCTATCCCTTTTTCTTCAAGATAACGCTGGATGAAATGAGCAATATAGTCGCTGGCACAGACGATACCGTCCGGCATGGTTGGCAAAAAGTCCAGAAAGTGACTGATTTCCTCATAATGGGTACGAAGACCCAATGACCCGGTAAGGTAAAGACTGGGGTTTGGAATGATCCCATGCTCATGCAGCGCATCCAGAAATCCCTCGTAGCGTTCTTTGTTTGTCTGGGCATATTCTACATCGCCTATGAAACTGAGCTTTCGGCATCCATGACGGAGCAGATTGCTTGTAATCTGCCGGATAAGGTCGCGACCCTCAATAATGAGCAGATCCCCATGTAACTGGTTATAGGGGACAGAAGGAACCGTGTCCAGAAAAACCTTTGGTATAGGTAAAGAGGATAACAGCCGCAGCAAGGGCGCAGAGTACGTGTTCAGTACAATGACACCATCTACTGTACCGTTTGTCAAAGGCTCCGGCAACACATAGCCCGCTTTGTAATTTGTGGGAAGATATGTGTACATGAGGC
>OMFO01000822.1_pt1 | contig 9822 bp, 12 predicted proteins | sample 1645611 | NCBI WGS metagenome assembly OMFO01 (sample SAMEA103958147, study PRJEB25191) | human gut metagenome | biome: human-associated habitat [ENVO:00009003]; feature: intestine environment [ENVO:2100002]; material: feces | place: Germany | collected 2013/2015
ATCGATTTCTACCTGCTCCATTCATTGAACGGCGGCAGCTGGAAGCGCTGCGGTCTGCTTTGCGGCAGGAGGATGGGGCGAGCGCGCTTGTTCCCGCTTTTTGGAGCCAGGCAGAGGGATCGGCGGAAAGCCGCTGGGAAACCTGCGGGATCACTGCCATTCTATATTGCGGCGAGTATGACGCGGTGTATCCTGCCGTGCTTCTGGAGGGGCGGTTCCCCGCTGCGCAGGAGAATGGCAAATGCGCGGTCTCAACCGCTGCCGCGTGGCAGCTCTGGGGCAGCGAGGACGTGCTGGGGCAGGAATTGGAGATAGAAGGAGACATCTACCGCGTGTGCGGGCTCTTTCGCAGCAGCGCCAGCCTGGCCCTGTGCGGGGAAAGCCTTGACCATGGCTTTTCCAACATCGAGTTTTGGGGCGGCTACGCCGCGCCGCCGGTGGAGACGGTGCAGCAGCTTTTGCGTGCGGCGGGGATCGCACAGCAGGTGACCCTCTATTTCCCTTTCCCCTGGATGGCCGCCCTGACGGCCTATGCCCTCTGCCCGGCGGGGCTGGTGCTGCTGGCCGCCGCCCGCACCCTGGGCGGCCGGGTGCGCAGGGGGTGCCCAAAGGAAACGTGCTGGTTTGTTTTGGGCGGCGCTTTTCTGCTTGCGCTCGTCCTGCCCGCCCTGCTACGGTTGCTCCCGCCCTGGATCACCCCCGCCCGGTGGAGCGACTTTTCCTACTGGGGCGGCTTGCTGCCCGCAGTGGGCAAAGCCATAGAAACCGGCTTTTCCCTGAACCCCTGTGCCAAGGATGTCCTCGCCAAATGGAACACGCTGGGGCTTCTCATTGCCGCAACGCTCGCCAATGCTGCGGCCGGAAAGCTGATGCTCAGCAGGCAGCAAAAAAACTCCACAAATTTATGAAACCAATCCACCTTATCTTACGGATAATATTTGTAAGATAAGGTGGATTTTTATGATAATCGCAGTTTGTGACCCGAAAGGGATTGCTATCGAAGCGATAAAGACGATATTGTACCATGATAAAGGACTTTCAGACCGTATCAGTCGTATTTATGAGTTTTGGAATATGGAACAGTTGCTGGATGCCAGCAGAGATAGTTCTTTCGACTGCATTGTTTTTCCCAATTACTGCAATTCCCACAATAGTGTAGTGTGCAGTTTATCCTGCGGATATAATCGGTTCCCGCTTGTTGAACATGATCCGAGGTACACTCTCATTGTACGGGATATTCTCTATTGGGAAACGGCACGTTCCCTTTGGACGCAGTACTTGAAGGCAATTCCTGGCAAGGAGGAAAAAGTAAAGAGAGCCATCAGAGGGATACTGGCGGACTACGAAAAGGAAGAACGTGACATCATCTATTTGGAAAGCAAAAACCATTGTGTCCTTGTCCATTTGGATGGCATACGCCAAACGCCGGAAGGCTCTCCGTCGTTCTATGCTACATTGGACGAAGCGGAACATGAATTTGCTTCATCTGCATTCTTACGAATCCATAAAAGTTACCTTATAAACGGCGATCATATTCTACAAATGTCTAATTACAAGGTCCTTCTGGATACAGGAATGACATTGAAAGGATCAAGGAAATATTTCAGCAAGGCAAAATTGGAATTTTACCGAGGCCGTTAACTATATGGCAAAGCATAAGTATTCGAACTTCAAGAGGCTATTCATCAAATGATTCAAGCAGAAGCTTCCACGCACGGTGAATTCGACTTTTCACGGTGGCTTCACTGGTTTTTGTCATTTCTGAAATTTCTTTAATTGAATAGCCTTTAACGCGAAGCGTAAGCGCTTGCCGATATATAATTGGCATTGAAGAAAGAATTGAAACGTAAAGTTAAACTCGACCGTGCCAACAAAAGCATCCTGCTCCGGGCGCTGGGCGATGTCTACTACGGTCAGCGTGCCCGCGGCGGCAGTGCCGAAGAAACGGGGCGGCTGATTTTGAGGGTGAACGACCTGCCCGCGGGCGGCAAGCTGACGCTGTCGGCAGCAGAGTATCGGCTGGCAAAAGCAGCCCTCAACCAACTGCGCACCCAGCGCTTGGCTGAGGGCGGCTATACCGATGCCGTGGATGACGCGCTGACCCGGTTGCTGCACGCGCACACCCCGCTGCTGCTCTGGTGAAGAAGATGCAGAACGGGCAAGAGAATGGAAAATGTAAATATCGGACAAACAGGAACGAAAAAAAGTGAAAAAGAAATAAAAATACTTATGAAAAAGTACAAGATGCCAGATTCGATTTGTGATAACCCAAAGCAGCAAATTGGATATTGGTTTGAGAATGGCGTGCAGTTATCGGGGGGACAATGGCAACGGCTTGCAATTTGCAGAACAATGGCAAGAGATAATGAAATCCTCTTGCTAGATGAACCAAATGCGGCGTTAGATGCAATCACATTTAGAATGTTGTACAATGAAATTAATGCTCAAGCAAACAGAAAAGTATGTGTGATGTTATTACAACATTTTGTGAACTTCATTGGAGGAAACGAAGAAATTTGTGTATTTGACGATGGAAAGTTGATTTCTCGCGGAAAACATGATAGACTATATGATACATGTAGAATCTATAAGGAACTATATGATGCCCAGCAGTAAAGATAAACAAATTTAAAGAAAGCTATGATAAATTAAAACGATTGGAGAGGCAACCGATCATGAAAAGCAGAAGAAAGCATGGCTTCCAGTTTATGACTATACTATATTTTATGATAGTATTTAGTATGTGTGTATCTCGTTTTAACGTGATTATGACAATTATGGGTGGTCAACTAACACGGGTGGAAGAAATTAATCTACTGCCGTTCCATAGTGTTAGAGAGAACTTGCAATATGGTCGCAATCCTATTTCATGGGATATGCTTTATAATATGGTAATGTTTGTACCGTTTGGAATAATTTACTGCTATTACCAGAAGCATTTTCGCGTATATAAGGCAGTTGGAATGTCATGCTTGACAACATTCTTCATAGAAAGTGCGCAGTTCATTCTAAAAACCGGTGTCGTAGATATAGATGATTTTATTGTAAACACATTGGGAAGTTTGATGGGAATTATGGCGTATGTTATTCTACAACAGATATCCTTCAAAAATCAAAAGTTTGAGATTCACGAATTGATTGATATAAGTGCGACAATGCTTCCGCCGATGTTTATTGCCTTTGTTGCGGAAATGTTTCTGGGAGATGGTTCACTAAAATTGTTGCCAGTTCACGGTATAGTGTTACTGTGCTATGGAATTTTTGTCTACGTATTTTTAATAGGGGATTTTACTCGCAAAGCAAAAGTTTATTATCTGGCATGTTATGTGGGAATCTTTTGTCTGAGTCGGGTGTTACTGTAGAAACAACAGAGAAATAGAATTTTGACCAAACCATAAAACCACGAACTAGAAAAATAAAGTACATTGTATAGAAAGCCATAAAACGCACAAATGCCCATCGGTTCAAAAGCCGATGGGCATTTGCGCGTTTTATGAGAAAAAATGAACGCCTATAGCGAGGAGGCATTCTTATCATCGTTACTGTCACGCATCTTTTCAAGAACATTTTTAAGTAGTGGAGGAATAGGAGCACCCATCTTTTCGGCATTTTCAAGGATACTGCCTAATTCGGATACAATATACCAAAACAAAGCAATTGGTGTGAGCAGCATATCATAATTAAACGGAAGCGTGAGCCCGGAAATATGATTTAATGTCAATCCAAGCAGGATATCTGTCAAGACACTGACAAAAATCATTATAATACTTCCGCATTTATGCCACAACCCCTGCCTAGCTTTATGGGAACTCCAAACACCATTTTTTATAGCAAGAACAGTGCCGGTTACCCAATCCAGCATCATGCAGACGGCATAGAGAACAACAAGCCAGCCAAGCCATCCATGCAATGCGGCCCATAGGCCGATTGCGCCGATACCAACGGCCTTTTCAATAGAATCTGTTTGCATATTCTTCGGATTCTCCTTTTATAAGATTTTAAATAAAAAGAGAGCAAATTCCGCAAAATGTAAACTCAATTTACATTTTGCACGATTTGCTCTCTTTACTTTTTGAGCGGCCGCTCAAAAAGTGAAAAAGGAGAATCACAAATGGCATACGAATTTAACCACTACTATGAGCTGCAGAATGTGGCAACAGGTAAGTATGTGAATGTTCTGGGCAATCACGAAGATGGTACTGTAAAAAATGGTGAAACAGTCAACCTGTTTAACCGCACCAACAATCCCGATCAGCGCTGGGCGCTGGAAAATTACGGCGGTAATGGCAATGTCCGAATCGTTTTGCAGCGTGGTGAAGGCTGGTACGCGCTGAATTACAACACGCGCAATGCCAACTGTATTGTTTGGCATCTGAACACGGCAGACGATATCGACACGGTTATAACTGCGGTACAGGTAGAGAGTCTGACTGATACCTACTATCTTAAACTGCGGGATCGGGATACCTATTTAACAGCGGACGGTACAGCACTGAAATGGGCGGCCTACACGGGCGAAAAAGAACAGATGTTTACAATTCTTGAACCCGGAACCAGCAGCGATGGTAGCGATAGTGACGCTGGCTCTGACGCGTCTGACTCAAAGTTGGTTACCAAATTTATCCCGGCCTACAAGGATAACTATACTAAAAATCGCAAAGCGCAGGGCGGCACTATTTCCGAAATCACGATTCACCATTGTGCCAGTATTCTGACGATTGAGGCGTTGGGCGCACTTTGGCAGCGCGAAGGTCGAAAAGGATCGTCCCACTACGGTGTTTCTGAAACGAATATCGGACAGTATGTCCATGAAAGTGATGTGGCATGGACGAACGGCAACTGGGAAGCAAACTGCCGCGCAGTAACAATTGAGACATCTACTATCTAAAGGAGAATCCCGGTGCGTGGCTTGTTTATGAGACCGGCTACAAGAAGCTGTTCGGCTTTACCGGCACAAGTGATGTGCAAGATACACTTTTAGCAGGATTGCTGTGCTCCCTATGCTTCAGCGGTCTATTTGCAATGGAGCGCAAGGGCGGCATGGATGAAATTCTGGCATCCACCCCTTTGGGCCGGAAATACACTGTGAAAGCAAAGCTGTGGCAAAGCACCGCGGTTGCGGCAGTAATAGCTTTCGGAACTGTTTTGCCTCATCTATGGCAGGTTCTGCGCGACTATGGCCTTCCCTCTTTGCTGGGACCGGCAATGAGTATTTCCGACTTGCAGGCTGTTCCGAAGTTTATAACTTTATCGGATTTGCTGCTCTTTTGGCTGATTTGCCGTTTTGCTGCCTGCCTGTGCATGAGCCGAATTACTCTATGGTTGGGACAGAAATTGGGAAATCTGCTGCCTGCATTGTTTATCAGCGCTGTTTCGTATTGTCTGCCTGCGTTGCTTAGCCTCTCTGGGATGAAAAACGGGATTGAGTGGCTGGGATTTTATCCGCTTTTCCATGCAGCCGCGCTCTGGCAAAACCAAGGATATACCGCTAACGGAGAAAGCTATAATGCAATGTGGATTCCGATTTTTCTGGTATGCGCAGCATTCTTCCTCGCATGGGCAATCGGACAGGCTCTTATTGACGATTATGACATGATAGGTGTTCCAGATGAAGTACTATAAAAATCTGTCCATCGATGAAAGCGATTTCTCCGTTCAAAGGCAAGGCTGCCGCATTCACCTGACGACCACAGAATATCAACTATTCATTACGCTGCTCGACCATTCTGGGCACATCTGCTCCCGAAACTTTCTTCTGGCATCTGCATGGAATATCACAGTGCCGATTCAGACCCGGACGGTCGATGTGCATATCGCCAAGCTGCGGAAGAAGCTGGACTTGGGGCAAAATGAATTGAAAACCGTAACGAGGCTGGGGTATGCACTTTCGGGGTGAAAGGCCGCGAATGACAGATGGATGACGCCTAAAAGCCGCGGAAGGATATTCGATTCGAATAATTTACTTCGGTGACTGGAAAGGATAAATGTAAAAATGATTACGAAAGAGAAGAACCGAACCAAAATTATTTGTACAGTGATTACCTCTGTTCTTGCCGCTGTTACAGGGGGAAGTGTCTTGAGACTTTACAATGTACAGAATGTCACTCAAACTGTTAATGGAAATGTCATTCAAATTTTGGGTGAAACTGGTAGTAATATCTCTGCTAATATGGATTTAACAGATTCTACAGAGGAATTAATCTCAGAATACAAAAAGGTTATCGATGAGAATAGTCAGTATCAGACAAATCAAACCACCCTACAGGGACAAGTTCAAAGCCTGCAAAGCGAAAATGACGATTTAAAAAGTCAAATTCAAATACTCAAAGGAACATTGTTGAATACATATTCTTCTGATGAAATCAATAGCGTAATTGAGCAGGGTGGATTAAAGCGAGACATTTCCAAGCGCCTTGACAATTTGGAATGCCTTGACAGTGTTAATTGTGAGCAAGTCCCCTCAGTCAAGGATTTATATGGAACCACGCACAGTATATCGTATCGCTTTGAGGCTTCTGACACAGCATGGGCTAAGTTCAAGTTGGATGGTCAATATGATACTTTCGCGGCAAATATTGTTACATCGGAAGATACAAATCGAGATGCAAACATGAGCGTGGAAGTCTATCTTGATGATGTTCTCGTTGGGCGTGTTGATGATGTTGTGCGAGATGAACATATTCGACCTATTAGTGTCAGTGTAAATGGGGGTAATGTTTTGATGATAAAAGTTATCCGAACAAATTCCCGCTATGACAGTCATGCATATATTTGTGATACAACTTTATCTGTGTTGCAGTAAGTAACCTTATTCAAACCGTTGCTGCCATATGGTTAGTTGTGATGTCTATTTTTGTTCCCAAGATTGTCGGACGTGCAATCGATGGATTTTAATGTATTTTATAAACGCTCTTTTCCCTTGCGCCTTGAGGATTAAACACCTCTGTGGCGGTCTGTATTTTTCGCTTGTCGTATCAGCACTCAGAATTATAGAGGGATTTCTATCACAGAAAATTTTGTAGTGGATTTACGCGATTTCCATTTGCTCGTACCTCAAAATGCAAATGGCTGCCTGTCGCTCGCCCGGTATGTCCGACATAGCCGATAACTTGCCCCGCCTGCACCTGTTGGCCGGGGGTGACGCAGATGGACGAGCAGTGGGCGTACAGTGTTTCAATACCGCCGCCGTGGTCGATTTGGATGTAGTACCCATAACTGCCGCCCCAACTGTCAAGGCCATTGGCAACGGTGACGATGCCGTCTGCGGCGGCGAGGATCGGCGTACCCTCGGCACAGGCAATGTCGGTGCCGGTGTGGGAGCTGACTTCGCCGGTGATGGGGTCCACGCGGTGACCGAACTGCGAGGTAATCGTACCCGCGACTGGCAGCGGCCATTGCAGGGTGCCTGTTGGCGTGCGGGTACTGTCCGGGTTCATAAGTTCTCCACCGCCCTGTGCAAAACCGCCGAGCAATTCTGCCCACAGTTCTTCATACTGCGGGTCTTGCAGGAGTTGCAGGTAGGTATTCTGTCGGATGGTAAAGTGGTAATCTGCCGCCATCTCGTCGGGTGTTTTGTGGGTCAGTTCGATTACGAGGACAGTTTCGGTGATTTCTGTGGTAGTCGGGTTGCCGTCCTCATCGGTAGTGTCTATGGTAGTCGTCTCCGGGTGGGTGGAATAGTCCACTGCGTTCATTGCCCACATAGTTTCCCTCAGTTTATCCACCTGTTCCTCTGTCAGCGCCGCTACAGGTGTGCCCTGTTCATTGCCGGATACATACGATGAAAAGACCGCCAAGACATCTTGCCAGCGGATGTAGTAAACATCATCGTTGGCGGTAATGTCTTGGCGGTCGTGCTGTACCGTATCGGAGATTGTTTCCAGTCTGTCGCGGTATTCTGCTGTCAGTGTTTCTACTGCCTGTTGCACGGTAATTGTGTCGGTGTTGGGCGCATTGGCGGCAAAAAAGATGCCATAGGCCGAGCCGGACACAAAGGCCACAAGGCTGATGACAATAATAATGCTGAGTGCCACGCTAATCCCTGCAGCAATGGCCGCGACAAGACGGTGCAGGCCGACAAGAAAATGCCGTATTGCCAAGCGCACCGCCACAGCTGTCTTGCGGGTGCTGCTGGCGGCTTTCTGGATAGCAAGCTGCACTTGACGGGTACGGGTCTGCATTTGTGCTTGGGTTGTTATGCTCCGCACAGTTTCATTTGCGGCGGTTCGCAGTTGGCGCTGACCTTGGGTCACACCACGAATATCTCGTGGCGCGGTCTTGGCGGTGACGACTTTTTCTTTCGCCCGCTGGCGGGGCAAATCTGCCCCACGGCGCGGGTGCCGCTCTGCATCGGACAGCGTGCTGCACTCGACTTGTTTGGGGCTGACACCGCGCTCATTGGCGGTGTGGACGCGGATGGTTTCGGTTTGCTCGGCGGAACGGCGTTCCCGGTATTTTTCTATCTGTTTGCGGGCAATCTTGCGCCCTTGCTGCACGGTGAAATCTGTGTTTTGCTTGATGACCGAATAGGATGTATCGGTTACCACCGAGCTGGTATCTTGCGCAGTTGTATAATCACCGTCTCCCTGCGTAGAAGTGCTTTCTCGCAGCATGGTTCGGCTTTTCTCCTTGGCCTCCGCCCACGCCTTTTTCAGCGCAGCTTTCGGGATTTCCCCGGTTGCATTGCTTCTCGGCATATGCGCGGTTGGCTTTTCTTTAATATCTTTCATGGCATCACCCCACGTCATAAATTATTCAAATTGAATTTCAAAATCGTTCAAACAGCTTTTAAATTCTACACACAAGTCGCCGCTATAATAAGTCTCGTAATCAAAACAAACGCGGGAAGCATCCCGCACACCACTGCGCCTTAGACCATGCCAGAGCAATCGCTCGGTCAAGGCCAGACAACAAATTGGGCTAAAGGGCCATTACATATAAAAAAGCAATGCTGTATCTTCCGATTCTGGACGATACAGCATTTTCTTTGCATTTATGAAAGAATGTCGCTATAATAGGACTATATCTTTAAAACGCGAGGTTTCTCCCATGAATTTATATATCAGTGCCGCCGAGTATGACTACCACACCCTGCTGAAAGTGGCCGAGATGGCAGGGCTTGCGGGAATCATCGGTTTTCATGAGGCCGGGGACGGCTATCTGGTGACCTTCCCGCAGGGGGAAAATGTTCAGGCTCTGATAGATGACTATAAGGGACGGCTGCGGGATTTGGAAAACAATATTTGGCAGCATTAAAATAGGTCTATAAATTTGCAAAATGAAAGGGGCGAACAAACTCCGTAATGAAAAAATATCCATGTCCTTGTTGTGGATTTCTTACCTACAATGTCCCGGCAGATGAAGATTGTGGGTATATTTGTCCCGTTTGCTTTTGGGAGAATGACCCGTTCATCACTTCTGATAACGAGCCAAGCGACTCCAATCATGGAATAACACTAAAAGAAGCAAAATCCAATTTCTTGCAATTCGGTGCTTGTGTAAAAGAAATGCTACGCTATGTTCGACCACCGAGAGATGACGAAAAGGAAATATCATAGCGTCGAATTCAAGTTTGTAGCACCCCTTCGGACCGCTTCGGCGGTCCTCTATTTTTGTATTGCATGGCTTTACTCCCTTTTCTCAGACGGGTTGGTCGACATCAATTTATAGAGCTTTGTATCCTTGGGAAAAGAATTTGTGAACGGCACGATGTTGCCCGCGCAGCGAATCAGCCCGCAGCCTGCGGGGACGTTGGTGACGTAGCCCAACTGGTTGTCGGAGATGTTCAGCAGCTTCGCCAGTTCCGCGCGGTCGGTGGCGCTC
>OMFO01000844.1_pt1 | contig 9440 bp, 14 predicted proteins | sample 1645611 | NCBI WGS metagenome assembly OMFO01 (sample SAMEA103958147, study PRJEB25191) | human gut metagenome | biome: human-associated habitat [ENVO:00009003]; feature: intestine environment [ENVO:2100002]; material: feces | place: Germany | collected 2013/2015
GCTTGTCGTAAACAGGCAACAGCTGCTTGCTGACGCCCTTCGTGATCGGGTACAAACGCGTTCCGCTGCCGCCTGCCAAGATGATGCCTTTCATAGGTTTCTGAAATTAATATGCGTTCTCATCCTGCCGCAGGGCATTCCATACCGTCATGAAGATGATGCGGATGTCGAGCAGCAGCGACCAGTTTTCCAGGTACCAGATGTCGCGGCGTACGCGGCCTTCCATCTGGCTCAGGGAGTGGGTCTCGCCGCGGTATCCCGTCACCTGGGCCCATCCCGTGATGCCGGGTTTGATCAGGTGGCGAACCATATATTTATTGATGAGTTTCGAGTATTGCTCGGTGTGCTGGAGCATGTGCGGCCGCGGCCCCACGATGGACATGTCGCCCCTGAGCACGTTGATGAACTGGGGCAGCTCGTCGATGCTCGACCGGCGCAGGAAATCCCCGAACCGGGTCTTGCGCGGGTCGTCCCTGGTCGCCTGCACCCTGTCGGCATCGGCGTTGACGCGCATCGAACGGAATTTAATGCACCTGAACGTCTGGCCGTTCTCCCCGCTGCGCTCCTGCAGGAAGAGCACCGGGCCCCGCGAGGTCAGTTTGGTGCCTATGGCCACGAAAATATAGATGAAGGGGAACAGCGTGCAGAGGAACAGGCTCGATACGGTGACGTCGAATGCCCGTTTGATAAACCGGTTCGACGCCTGCCGCAACGGCTCCTCGCGGATGTAGAGGATCGGTACGTTGCCCAGCAGTTCGAGGTTCATCGTGCGCTTCATGTAGTTGCGCAGGTTGGGCACGTAGAAGAAGCGGACGAAGTTGTTTTCGCAGAAATCCATGATCGGGAATATCTCTTCCGCGTAACGATCCGTCGAGAGGCAGCAGTACACTTCGTTTACCGGGTGTGCCTCCAGCCACGGCAGCGCCTCGTCCACGCTACCCAGGCAGGGGGTGTTGTCCGGCAGGGTGTGGTCGTCGTGGTTGCTGAAATAGCCGAGCACGCGGTAACCCGTGCTGGTGTTGTCGACCATTTCGTGGTATACCTCCACCGCATTGTCCTTGCTTCCGACGATGATCACGCGGCGGGCGTTGCGGCCGTGTCCGCGCGTGACCTTGACCACGATGCGGCAGGTGTAGCGCCACAGCATCAGCAGAATGGTGAGCACGATGTAGAACGTCCCCATCAGGTGCACCGGCAGCAGCCCGTAGCTCCATACGGTCTGGATGAGCACGAAGAACCCCAGGTGGCAGAGTACGACGTAGAATACGCGGCGGATGATCTCCTCGTAGGGGACGATCCGCGAGGAGAGGATCACGCCGAACCACGAGAGGCCCGGGATGAAGCAGATGTTGAGACAGGCGAATATCTCCAGCGAGCGGGCGATACAGGCCGGTTGCGGATACAGCGTGAGCGCCAGTATCCAGGACAGGTTCAGTAAGAATAGGTCTCCGATGATGACGGGAAGCTTTATGAGCAAAGACTCCCGCATGACTTGTTTCATAACCGAAAATTTAGAGGCGTTAATTTTCGAATTAACGTTGCGCAGATTGCGTATGTGTGGGAAGAAGGATCTGCTGATTTATTTTTTCGATATACCTCAGCGGCACGTAAGCCGTCAGTGCGGTGGCTATGTCCTTGATCGCCACGGCGACCTTGCTGTGCCCCTTGTGCCGGATGTAGCGGCCCTCGATCCCGGCGAACACCCCGCCGGTCACGCGGACGGCATCGCCTCCGGCCAGGTCGACGTCCTGCGGTGCCACGATCTCGACATGCTCGTTGCGTGTCGCCACGACCGCCATGAAATCCCGCATCTGGTTGTCCGGTATCACCGTCGGCGCCTTTGTCTCCCGATCCATGATGTAGCGGATCGGCAGGGTGGTGCTGGCCTTGATCTCCTTCAGGCGCAGGGCCGAAGTGCGGATGAACAGCAGATTGTGGATGAGCGGCTCCCAAACCTTGCGCGTCCGCTCCCCGTATGTCCGTCGGGCGAAGTGCATCGGGATATAGCTTTCCACGCCGATGCCGTCCAGATAGCCCTTTACGAGCATCTCGCGGCCGTAGGTGACGCGCAATGCATACCAGTATTGTCTGTTTTCCGGATTTTCAGCCATGGGCATACCCTGGGGACACCTCCGCATGGGTGCGGTTGTCAATCGATGAAATAATTGTGTCGGAATACGACTCTTGTCTCATGTACATCCCTACGATAGGGCCTGCGCATTTTTTCCTGTCGAACGCAAAGATACGAATTTTTCCCGCTCCGTCAACTCCGTTGCCATGCCGGGAATAGGCTATTCCGCCCGCGTAACAAACAATAAAGGACACAAAAAGGGCTGGATATTCCAGTTTTGCGCCTCTTTATGTCCTTATTTCTTGCCGATACGCACTAAATAGCGTATACCTTGCGTTGTTTTACGATGCAAATATAGCTCTTTATTTTTAAATCCAAAATATCCGGCAAAAGATTTTCCTGGATCGTGGTTGTTTTTGTCCTTTCTCGGCCAGCTTTCCCCGGGGGCGGATTCGGCCGGGAATTCCGGCGCCTGCGGCCTGCGGCTACCTGAATACGGTGAATTTCTCGTTCCACTGGCCGCGCACCGTATCGTAATAATACCTCCATACGGGTGTCCGGAGCACTTCGCGCAGCCGCCAGCGGTTCCGGTACGGGCCGGACAGTTTGCGCAACAAGCGCGGCAGGGGCTTGTCCGGCATCGGCGACAGGGTGAGTACCTCCTCCATGAACCGTCCGAGCATCCCCGCTTCGCATTCCGGGCCCGGAACCTCCGCCCCGAGGTATTCCACGGCGGCGGCCGTCATCAGGTCAGCGAACCTGTCCATGCGGTAGTCCTCCATCGCCGTGCGGAACAGTGCATGGTCGATCTCGTCCCAATGCCGTGTCAGGAAACATGCCCAGTCGCAGAGGTGCCGCAGCACAATTCCTTCCTTCTGGAAATGCACGGCGGCATGGCGTATCAGGAATATGGCGTTGAATGTCGCCCGGGGTGCCTGTATGCCCGGCGCCAGGCCGTGCGTGCCCTCCTTCTCCAGCAACCGCACCAACACGGCGTTCAGCTCCCGCTCCGTCCTGTTGCGGCGCACGTTGAGTATTGTCCTGTGGTTTTCTATCAGCACCCCGTCCCAGACGTATTCCGAATGCTTGGGGACGTCGAAATAGAGGTGTGCCCCGATCTCATGCAGGACGCGGTCGCCCTTGTCCGATTGGCCGTAGAGGTAAATGTCGATGTCACCGCATTCCCGGTGCTCCGGGAGGGGGTAGTCGCGGCTCAGTCCGAGCCCTTTGAGCAGCAACATGCGGAGTCCCTCTTCGGAGAACCGCGCCGCGAGTTTTGAGGCCGTTTGCTGCTGGTGGCGGTACCTTTCCTCCAGTTTTTCGGCCGACAGCGCCCAGCGTATGCGGGTTTCGCGCGGCGGTTGCTGTGCTGCGGGCAGCCGGCATATGCCGTCCCACACGACGGCGCTCAGCCCGTGGTCGGCGGCCATGCGGTAAATCCGCTCCCACGATCCCGGCGTGACGGCGGTGTCGGCGGTATCGCTCACGGGGGCGGCCCCGAGGCCCGCTCCGCTGCGTATGAGCCGGAAGAAATAAAGGGTGTCCTTGTTTATTGGCATTGGAAGGTTTTTATCGTCCGATAGTGCCGCAAATATACGACAATCTTGCGAATAATCAATCATGTAGGGAATTGCGGCTTGCAGCCACGAAAAAACGGCCGCCTTGAACAAGGCGGCCGTTCTCCGTGATCCCGCTGGGGTTATATTTTGCTATTGAGATATAGCGCTTTATATCTTATTTTGCAGGGTTGTAACGCAGTATTTGTAACGCAGATGCTAATATTTTCTGTTATTCTATCAGCTGTTTAGTTTTTGGTAGTAATATTTTTGTTTTGCATATATAAGTAGATAATATTAATAATAGCTTTTGCCTGCGGGTCATTGATTCTATTTAATTCGGAAATCATACTTGTGATAACATCTTTGGGATAGTTGATAGAACCGCCAGCGATTGGTATTTCTCTTATAATGTCGTGTGCTGTTTCGTAATATATTGTTTTATCAGCATTCCCATCATGGGCATAGGTTAATGCTTGTATTGCCCAATAAAGTGAATTTCCGAGTTGGCTTGAGTCTCCAGATGAAAAGTCCGCCAAATCACGAAATACGCTTCCGACAGAAGCATTAATTTGCTGCTTGAAATCATTGATTTGTTTTGTCGTTGCCTGGTGTGCCTCCTCTATCTCCTCAGACATTTTTTTTAAATTGTCTTTTGCTGAGATCAAATTCCAAATCTGCCATCCGATCAAGATTGTAACAAGAGCGGAAAGGATACCAACTAACACCCCCTGATAATCGAAACCTAATTGCGGAATATGTGGAGATGCAATACAAATTGCTGCTATACTGCATAATAACGAAATACCAATTCCTATAAAAATAGCTACTTTCCACCCATTTTTCATATTGTGTTTATTAATGGTTAGAATTATTGATTTTTGCTTATCACTTTCTGTAATTGGTCAAGTATTGCATATCCGTATTTTTGGGCGAATGCTGTTTGGCTCAGATGTATGCCGCTGTCAGGATCGAAATACATATAATTCCCGTCGATGTCGTTTTTCTTTGCAATAGGGATATTATGTTCTGCAGCTATTTTGTACGCCTTTTCGATGTCGTATTTTTTGTCTGTGACAGGTACGTTCGGAACATCTGTATCTATTGGTTTGCGCGCGGCTATTTTAACGGCATATCCTGATGCGACGTAATGGTCGATACTTATTGATCCATCCTTAGAATGATTATAAGCTATGGATATTTTGAAATTTAAAATAGCATTGCCTCCTGCCTTTTTTGCTTGGGTGACCAGTTTATCAAGCATTTCACTGTAAGAGGGGTGATAATATTCAGTCCAGTTGCTACCACCTTCGAGTGTGCCCGGAGTAAAGTTTATTTCCACCAGAGCGACCGGATCATAAATTTCGTTGATCGAAGATGCCGGTGTTATGAAGAAGCCATCAATCGTATACGGTTTAAAATCGGCGGTGTAAACTGTTTCCGAGTATGGCCGGTACACAAAACACGATGATAAGGTTAAGATAAAACCAAATAGGATAAGGCGTCTCATGGGCAATATTATTTCATTATTTCGTGATATTGTTCGTCCTGTTCTATTTTTGGTGTTTCTGAAAAGTATTCTTCTCCTCTTGGGCCCTTTTGGTAGCGCAATACGCATCCAGGGCGTGATGCCAATTTTTGAGCTTCAATTGCATTGCTGGCATTGGTCACCGAGTATGGTGTAAAACCCGGGTTGCTGCGATAATAGTAGACGTCGGTTGTTTTGCCCGGAGTATACATTTGTTTTCGGGCATGGACTTTCATTTGCTCTATTGTGGCATCAGGAGCTATGTACACGAATACGCGCCACTTTTCTTTATTCTTAAAGTATTCAATCTGTTCGAAATCTAAATCACTTGAACAAGCAGACAGAAACACTATGCTTGATATGTACAATAAAACTTTAGAAATTTTTTTCATGGGGTAAAGTTTTAGTGATTTTGGGTATGTCGCCCTTTGTAGGGTGGAGTTATAAAATATTTCTTTTTATTACCCCTGTAACACGGAGAAGGCGCTGAACATCGGCAAGCGGTATCTCGAATTCTGGATAGAAATACTCGCCCTCCATCGGCCCGCTTTCGTGTTTCATATGGTTGTCGCTAAGACAACGATAGGCGGTCTTATTTTTATTATAGTACAACCGCTTCAAATAGCGGTTTTCGTGAGTTTCTATAACGTATACGGTTCCTGGCTCGATGAAATGCTCGTTATACTGCTTGAGCCCAATCACACAACCTGCTGGGTAATTTGGCACCATGCTGTTGCCGTATACGCGGAGTGCAAATTCACTGTCTTTCATAAGTCCCCCGATTTCGATCATCCCCGATGGTCGTGCTTGTGTCATTTCCATTCCGTATGCTGTGCCCGCTGCGACCTCTGCATCAAAATAGGGAATAACTTTACCTGTGCTTATGACGCTTGATGTGTCTGATTGTGAAATTTTATTAGCGTCATTTCCTCCACCAATAAGGGCTGAGGTGTCCCATTTCAAAGCAGATGTTGCTTTGCTAATAAATTCGAGAGGAATTGGCCTAAATCCTTTCTCGATTTGCGAAATAAACCCCTGGGTGCAGCCAAAAAAATCGGCGGCATCCTTCTGAGTTAAGTTATTCAACCTTCTAAACTCTTTAAAATCAGGCATTATGTATATTATTAGTAATTTGCGGTGAAAAATATTAGCAAAAATGCTTGTATTGCTAATATTTGTGCTTATATTTGCATTGTGTTAATTAAGATATACCGCAAAGGTACGACGGAATTAACGCAATGTAAATAGCAAATATATATAAAAAAATCTACGAAAGCGCAAATTGGAAATGGAAATCCCTACAACTCTATCATTCAAAAAGGGGCTGCGAGAAGCCAAATATGGCGACGTCCCGGCGATCAGGGCTTCTATTATGGCCGCGCTGGGTATCACGAGCCGTCAGGCGTATGCGAACCGGCGCGACGGAAAAGTCGGCTATTCGGTCGACGACGTACGGTGTGTGGAGGCTGCATTTGCGGTCTACGGAGTAACTGACCCGTGGGGTGAATAGCCATGAAAACCGATGCGATTTTATCGAAGGCCGAAGCCCGGGTCGCCCGGGCGTACGTGGACGGGCTGATCGGAAAGGAGATCGCCGACAGGCTGTGCATATCCTATAATACGGTCATCCGGCATACGCAAAATATCTACGAAAAGATCGGCCGGCGGTCGGTGAATGCGCTGGTCGCATGGTGGTTTTGCGAAAATTTCAATATCGACCTCCGAGAGGTCGGACGCCGTATCGGTGCTGCGTGCCTGTTGTCGCTGTTCTGCGCCTACACTTTCTGCGGCGGCGATTACGAACGCGTGACGCGCCGGGTGCGCCGCGGACGGCGGAATGAATATGAATACATAATCGAGGAATGATATGCTGACTTTGACCGAAATAGACATGATCGCCGAACGTGTGGTGCGCATGATGAAATCGGCCGACGAGATTATGAATATCGAACGGGCCGCGGAATACCTCGGAACGACGACCGACGCCTTGTCGAAACGGGTGGAGCGGCGCCAGGTGCCGTTCCACAAGCAGGGTAAGCTGTTATATTTTTCCCGTAACGAATTGAACGAACATTATTTGAGAGACAAGGACATGGTTGCGGCGACGACGGGAAACCTGTACGGGCGCCGCCGAAAATAAACCCTTTGCTAAATGGGATTGTGATTTTGCTAATGGCATTATGCCGGGGCGATGGCCTGCCGTGAGGCCCGCGATCGCTTTTTTCGATGAAATTACTATGGACGAAATATACCACAAGCGATGGCGCCCGGCGGACGTGCGCAAGTTGTCAGAATTATATGCGGCGGGACGGTCGCCCGAGGAGATCGCCGGGGAACTGGGACGTAATGTCCGGGCTGTGAAAAGCAAGGTGTGGCGCCTCGGACTGCGGAGGAAACAGATCGCCCGCGAAGCGCGGCGCAAACTCGATTGTATGCCAAACCCTTTTGGATGGATGAAATAACACTTTATATCATGAGGAATATTGTTGTGGTTGATATTGACGGCACCCTGTCCGTCGTCGGCGAACGCCGAAAATACATTGCCGGAGAACCGAAGGATTGGGAGCGGTTTTACGCCGACAAATTCGACGACGATCCGATCCCGGAAGTCTGCGACTTGGTGCGGGAGCTTGCCAAAACCTATTCGATCTTATTCTGCACCTCGCGGAGCGAGTGCGCGCGCCAGCAGACGCAACTGTGGCTGCACCGGCACTTGGGGATGTCTCCGCAGGACTACACGCTGATTATGCGTGCGCCTGCGGACGAGCGCCCGGATGTGGTATCGAAGATCGACACCTTCACGGCCGAAACGACGCCCGAGGAACGCAACGCCGTATCCTTCGTCCTGGACGATAGCGAGGCTATGGCCGTGGCGTGGAAAACAGCGGGGTATACGTGCCTTCATGTAGTTGTAGGGGATAGATAATATGGCCGGATACCTGAAAATACCGCGCGACCTGTTCAATTCGGACGAGTGGAAAGAACGCCGCGTTTTCGGCAAGATCGAGGCGCAGGTCGACCTGCTGCAGATGGCGGCCTATGTCGACGGGCGGGTGGTTCACTGTGCGACACGGGACGTGGTGTTGCAACGCGGCCAACTGCTTACGACGATGCGTTTCCTGGCCGACCGGTGGGGGTGGAGTGCCGCGACGGTGTACCGGTATTTACAGTCGCTGAGAAACAGCAATAGAAACAACATCCGAATACAGATTGAAACGGCTGTCGAAACAGGCAGGACGCTTATAACTATTTGTGATTATGGCAAATGGGATTTGGATGGCGTGGCAAATGAAACAACCGACGCAACACCTTTTGAAACGGCATGTGAAACCCCGGATGAAACACTATCAGAAATAAAGTATAGTAATACAGGGGAGATACAGGATAGAGAAAGCACTATATCACAGTTGGTAAGTGACTTTAAAATCGCGTGCGCACGTGCGGATACGCGCGAGGATGCCCGGCGCATCCACCGCGAGCTGTGGCGGGCCGGATGCTGGGACAAATCGTCGGAGGTGTGGAAGTCCCTCGGGAAGGAATACCAGTTCCTCGTCATGGTATGGATGTATTACCCCGACTTGCAGATGAAGATAGACGCGCCCCTGATAACGTGGCAATCCCGCGATTTGGTCGGGCACTATAAGCCCGGCGATTTGATGCGTACGGTGGAGGCTATGGCCAACAAGAAAGGCATCGAAAAAACGGTTGCCTCCGTCCACCGGACGCTGAGGATATGGCTGCGTCAGGATTGGGAGATAAACGGCCGAAAGGACAAACGAGAATAGCTATGTTCAAGCGTACGAAACAACCCACGCCGATACAAATGGTTTTGCGTGTTGTCTACGACATCCAGGCGCGCAAACGCGCTGCCCGGATAGAGCCCGACCATGCGCTGCTGATCGGCGACAGAATCTACCTTCACGTTTCGCAGGTTCTGACGCCCGAAGGCTTCAAGCGGATCGTGGACAAGCTCGTGGCCGACGGAATAATTCTTCGCGGCGACACCGCGCGGGACACGTACATTCGGATAGCCGATTACGATAGCGTCGCAAGCTGCTATAATGACGCCCCGCGACCCCAGTCCCCTCAGTTAACCTTTAACGAACGATAAAATGAAAGTCATAGTAACCTTTTCGGGTGGTAAAGACAGCTGCATGAGTTATTACGGATTATGCGAATAGATGGTTACCTCCGCAGTATAAGTTCCACGCCCCAGCCGTCGGAGAGTATATTTTGAAGCTGATGAACGAACCGCACCTGACATACCCGCTCGCCAAGCCTGCCG
>OMFO01000849.1_pt1 | contig 9343 bp, 8 predicted proteins | sample 1645611 | NCBI WGS metagenome assembly OMFO01 (sample SAMEA103958147, study PRJEB25191) | human gut metagenome | biome: human-associated habitat [ENVO:00009003]; feature: intestine environment [ENVO:2100002]; material: feces | place: Germany | collected 2013/2015
CGTGAGCTGAGGAAAAAGCTACAACGCATTGAAATGGAGAATGAAATATTAAAAAAGGCTACTGTAGATTCAATTGGTCAACGCAACAGTTATGTGAAAACATGGGGTTGCGGAGGTTTTTTGAATGAGACGAACATTTACAGCAGAGGAAAAAGCCTCTGTTTTTGAACTATGGAAGAACGGAACAGGCTTCAGTGAAATAGCGAATATCCTGGGTTCAAAACCCGGAACGATCTTCACTATGTTAAGGGATACTGGCGGCATAAAACCCCATGAGCGTAAGCGGGCTGTAGCTCACCTGACACTGTCTGAGCGCGAGGAGATACGAGCTGGTTTGTCAGCCAAAATGAGCATTCGTGCGATAGCTACTGCGCTGAATCGCAGTCCTTCGACGATCTCACGTGAAGTTCAGCGTAATCGGGGCAGACGCTATTACAAAGCTGTTGATGCTAATAACCGAGCCAACAGAATGGCGAAAAGGCCAAAACCGTGCTTACTGGATCAAAATTTACCATTGCGAAAGCTTGTTCTGGAAAAGCTGGAGATGAAATGGTCTCCAGAGCAAATATCAGGATGGTTAAGGCGAACAAAACCACGTCAAAAAACGCTGCGAATATCACCTGAGACAATTTATAAAACGCTGTACTTTCGTAGCCGTGAAGCGCTACACCACCTGAATATACAGCATCTGCGACGGTCGCATAGCCTTCGCCATGGCAGGCGTCATACCCGCAAAGGCGAAAGAGGTACGATTAACATAGTGAACGGAACACCAATTCACGAACGTTCCCGAAATATCGATAACAGACGCTCTCTGGGGCATTGGGAGGGCGATTTAGTCTCAGGTACAAAAAACTCTCATATAGCCACACTTGTAGACCGAAAATCACGTTATACGATCATCCTCAGACTCAGGGGCAAAGATTCTGTCTCAGTAAATCAGGCTCTTACCGACAAATTCCTGAGTTTACCGTCAGAACTCAGAAAATCACTGACATGGGACAGAGGAATGGAACTGACCAGACATCTAGAATTTACTGTCAGCACCGGCGTTAAAGTTTACTTCTGCGATCCTCAGAGTCCTTGGCAGCGGGGAACAAATGAGAACACAAATGGGCTAATTCGGCAGTACTTTCCTAAAAAGACATGTCTTGCCCAATATACTCAACATGAACTAGATCTGGTTGCTGCTCAGCTAAACAACAGACCGAGAAAGACACTGAAGTTCAAAACACCGAAAGAGATAATTGAAAGGGGTGTTGCATTGACAGATTGAATCTACAACCGCGCTCTTGATGTCAGACTCCCTCGAGTAGGCAGCCTGGCGGCTGCGGCTTGTCATGGCCTGGAATTACCGTTATAAAAAAAGATAATGTCATTGTCTTTCAGGTAGTTATATGGCCCGTTCAGCTAAACCCCGTAAACGCAAACCCGCACCACAAAGAAGCAAACTTCCCCGCTATGTTGTGAAACTTCATCCGGATGATTTTTTTGACGAAGAAGACGCTGAAGTTCTGCGCTTTGATAATTTTGACGATGCCGTTGAGTGCTGCGCTGACCTGGGTATTCCGTTCTTTCTGGATGCAGGAAACAAAAAGCTGGTCTTCTGGTTTGTTCGTGTCGATGACGAAGGGTATCCGGAAATAGCCCGCTGTACGGAGCGGGAGTTTGCAACCATTCTTGCCGGTATCAGTGCCGGTGGTATGTACTGCCCGGAATGCGGCACAGTTCACTGGCCGGATGGCGTTACCCCACCCGTCTGATGCTTCCCCGTTTTGCCGATATTTTTCAGCAGGGTAACCGCTGGCTTAACTGGCTGGAGAAACAGCCGGAAGGTTCAGTGCGTCCGGTGGTGACTGAGTCAGTGACAAAAATCATGGCATGCGGGACCACGCTGATGGGCTACACGCAATGGTGCTGTTCGTCACCGGACTGTTGCCACACCAAAAAGATCTGCTTCCGGTGTAAAGCCGCTCCTGTCCGAACTGCGGGGTGAAGGCTGGCGCACAGTGGATACAGTATCTGCTGAGCCTGGTCCCCGACTGCCCGTGGCAGCATATTGTGTTCACACTTCCCTGCCAGTACTGGTCCCTGGTGTTCCACAACCGGTGGTTACTGGCAGAGATGAACCGCATTGCAGCGGATGTGATACTGGAAATCTGCCATCAGGCAGATGTGGAGCCGGGGATATTCACGGTGATCCACACATGGGGGAGTGACCAGCAGTGGCATCCGCATATCCATTTATCGACAACTGCCGGTGGTGTGACGTCGGGCCACACCTGGAAAAATCTTCATTTATACGCCCGTAAGGTGATGAGCATGTGGCGCTACCGGATAACGCGGCTACTGTCCCGGAAATACCCGGAGCTGGTAATACCGGATGAACTGGCAGTGGAAGGAAACAGCAAACGGGACTGGAATCGCTTCCTGGACACGCATTACCGCCGCGGCTGGAATGTCAACATATCCAGGGTGATGGATAACGCCACACATGTGGCGGTGTACTTCGGCTCTTACCTGAAAAAGCCACCGGTGCCGATGAGTCGGCTGGAGCATTATGCCGGTCAGGATGAAATCGGTCTGCGTTACAACAGTCACCGTACAAAACGGGAAGAATACCTGTTGATGAGTGGAGATGAGTTCATGGAAAGGTTCTCCTGGCATGTAGCAGATAAGGGGTTCCGTATGGTGAGGTACTACGGTTTCCTGAGTCCGGTGAAGCGCCGCTTACTGGAAGAAGTTGTGTACGTCATAACGGAGACGGTGAGAAAAACGGCGATGCAAATCAGGTGGAGAGGGATGTATCAGAGGTTACCGACTGGCAGAGCTGGTCCTGATGCATGAGCGACTGGCACGACAGCAGGTGTGCGGCTGAGAGTCGCAGAGGGGAAGTTGCGTCCATTTTACCGGAAACGGAGCAAAAAACCGCCATTCATACCCTGTATCAATCAGTGTCATCCTGTTTAATAGTCGTTTCCGCTCATATGGTGCACAAGAGGTGTTGAAGAAATATCTGTTTTGTGGTGCTTTTTTAGTCTTTTGGGGATTTAAATTCCTATCGATCAAGGTCACGCATCAGCTTTTTATATGAGCAAAATCCAGGCTGCTTTTTTATCCATTCAGTATCTATTTTTAACCTTATTAACTTTTTATTATGTGTTCCATTTATAGACGTAGACTCAGATATATTACCGACTCTTCGCATAAATGATTTTTCTGATTCACTTAATTTTTCAGTACCGTTACATAATCCGTGACCATATGGTAATGGAGATGTCGTTAACCATACTTTATTATACAAAATTGTTCCATCATACAACGTTAGATATCCTTCTCTCAGGCCTTCAGATGCAAGTATGGAATGCAACATAGGAATTGCTGTAAAGTGATATAAATCCATAAATAACCCTATTCTGTCTATTTATATTCATTTTATATCATGTTCAGGCCAGACTGGCGAGTCGTGCATAGCCTGTTTACTGAATGCCGCTTCAGCGGCATGTAAGGCGGCACGCTGTGGTTACATGTGATACCGGAGTAAAACCGCCGAAGCCCGGCGTAAGCCGGTACTGATTGATAGATTTCACCTTACCCATCCCCGCCCTGCTAAGCCATGCCCGCTGTCAGCCATGAGAGAGCTTATGTGCGCGGTCGGAGTGGTCCCGACGAGGGTTTACCCGAAGTCGGGGCGTATCTCCGCGTTAGCGGGCCGTTAGGGCCGCTTACGAGCGTGTATTCAATACTTCCAGCCAGAAGACTGACAGCGACGGCAATGCTTAGTTACAACATTCATAATTAAAAGCGACTCTGTTCCGGCCCGAAGGGCCGGGGCGGGGCCGCTTTTCAGTTATGAGGGAGGGGCTTTGTGGTTTCAGTTCTGCGCTGGTTCGGGGTTTTTCTGGAGGTTGGTTTTGTGTGTTGTAACTAAAGTGGCTCCGGTTGGGGCCCGCCGTTTACGGTGGGAGGTGCATATCTGTCTGTCCACAGGACAGGCAGTGAATAGGTTTTCTTTTTAAATGAATGTAATTAAGTAGTTTAAAGGAGATATAAACAGGTGTTTAAAAGATACATTGCACCCTGTAAGGCTGGCGCCTGGCGCTTTATGACATGAACGGTTGTAACCTTATGGGGAAGTCCATTGCAGTTAAATGTGGATAAGGGGTCTGACGCTCAGTGGAACGAAAACTCACGTTAAGGGATTTTGGTCATGAGATTATCAAAAAGGGGAGCCCGCAGAATTCGGAAAAAATCGTACGCTAAGGTTTTCCGGGCATCCGTAAGGGCCGAAACTTCCCGTCTTCCAGTCTGCGGCTCTGCCGCCAGACGTAATCGCCGGTTAGGTTGATGTGCTCCCAGCCCAGCGGCGACAGGAATTGCAGCAGCTCGCCGTCCACCGGCTTGCCGGCCTCGACCAACCCCTGGGTGGCGCGTTCCAGGTACACCGTGTTCCACAGCACGATAGCCGCCGTCACCAGGTTGAGGCCGCTGGCCCGGTAGCGCTGCTGCTCGAAGCTCCGATCCCTGATTTCCCCAAGGCGGTTGAAGAACACCGCCCTGGCCAGCGAGTTGCGCGCCTCACCTTTGTTCAGGCCGGCATGCACGCGGCGGCGCAGTTCAACACTTTGCAGCCAGTCCAGGATGAACAGCGTGCGCTCGATCCGGCCCAGCTCGCGCAGGGCCACGGCCAGTCCGTTCTGGCGCGGGTAGCTGCCGAGCTTGCGCAGCATCAGCGAGGCGGTGACGGTGCCCTGCTTGATCGAGCTGGCCAGGCGCAGGATGTCGTCCCAGTGGGCACGCACGTGCTTGATGTTCAGGGTGCCGCCGATCAGCGGGCGCAACGTCGGGTAGGCTTGCACGCCCTGCGGCACGTACAGCTTGGTTTCGCCGAGGTCGCGGATGCGCGGCGCGAAGCGGAAGCCTAGCAGGTGCATCAGGGCAAAGACGTGATCGGTGAAGCCGGCCGTGTCGGTGTAGTGCTCCTCGATCCGCAGGTCGGACTCGTGGTACAGCAGGCCGTCGAGCACATAGGTGGAATCGCGGACGCCGACATTCACCACGCGGGTGCTGAACGGCGCGTACTGGTCGGAGATATGGGTATAGAACAGCCGTCCCGGCTCGCTACCGTACTTCGGGTTGACGTGCCCGGTGCTCTCGCCCCGGCCACCCGCGCGGAAGCGCTGGCCATCGGAGGATGAGGTCGTGCCGTCGCCCCAGTGGGCGGCAAAGGCGTGGCGATACTGGTGGTTGACCAGCTCGGCCAAGGCCGCCGAATAGGTTTCGTCGCGGATGTGCCAGGCTTGCAGCCAGGACAGCTTGGCGTAGGTCAGGCCGGGGCTCGACTCGGCCATCTTGGTCAGCCCGAGGTTGATCGCATCACCGAGGATTGCGGACAGCAGCAACGTCCTGTCTTTGGCCTCGGCCCCGTCCTTCAAGTGGGTGAAGTGGCGGCTGAAGCCCGTCCAGTCGTCCACGTCCATCAGCAGTTCGGTGATCTTGATGCGCGGCAGTAACTGGCTGGTTTGGTCGATCAGCGCCTGCGCCCGATCCGGCACCGCCGCATCCAGCGGGGTGATTTTCAGCCCTGACTCGGTGAGGATGGCATCGGGCAGCTCGTTGTCCTTGGCCAGGCGGGTGACGGTGGCCAACTGCTCGTCCAGCAGCTGCAAACGCTCTTCCAGGTACTGGTCGCTGTTCGGGTTGATCGCCAGGGGCAGGGCCTGCTCGCGCTTGAGTGCGGCGAACTTCTCGGCCGGCAGCAGGTAGTCGTCGAAGTGGCACTGTTGCAAATAGTCGGTGGTGATAAACTTATCATCCCCTTTTGCTGATGGAGCTGCACATGAACCCATTCAAAGGCCGGCATTTTCAGCGTGACATCATTCTGTGGGCCGTACGCTGGTACTGCAAATACGGCATCAGTTACCGTGAGCTGCAGGAGATGCTGGCTGAACGCGGAGTGAATGTCGATCACTCCACGATTTACCGCTGGGTTCAGCGTTATGCGCCTGAAATGGAAAAACGGCTGCGCTGGTACTGGCGTAACCCTTCCGATCTTTGCCCGTGGCACATGGATGAAACCTACGTGAAGGTCAATGGCCGCTGGGCGTATCTGTACCGGGCCGTCGACAGCCGGGGCCGCACTGTCGATTTTTATCTCTCCTCCCGTCGTAACAGCAAAGCTGCATACCGGTTTCTGGGTAAAATCCTCAACAACGTGAAGAAGTGGCAGATCCCGCGATTCATCAACACGGATAAAGCGCCCGCCTATGGTCGCGCGCTTGCTCTGCTCAAACGCGAAGGCCGGTGCCCGTCTGACGTTGAACACCGACAGATTAAGTACCGGAACAACGTGATTGAATGCGATCATGGCAAACTGAAACGGATAATCGGCGCCACGCTGGGATTTAAATCCATGAAGACGGCTTACGCCACCATCAAAGGTATTGAGGTGATGCGTGCACTACGCAAAGGCCAGGCCTCAGCATTTTATTATGGTGATCCCCTGGGCGAAATGCGCCTGGTAAGCAGAGTTTTTGAAATGTAAGGCCTTTGAATAAGACAAAAGGCTGCCTCATCGCTAACTTTGCAACAGTGCCGATTCACCGGTGAACCGGATGAGCTTCAGCTGGCACGATATTTTCACCTTGATGAAGCAGACAAGGAATTTATCGGAAAAAGCAGAGGTGATCACAACCGTCTGGGCATTGCCCTGCAAATTGGATGTGTCCGTTTTCTGGGCACCTTCCTCACCGATATGAATCATATTCCTTCCGGCGTCCGGCATTTTACCGCCAGACAGCTCGGGATTCGTGATATCACCGTTCTTGCAGAATACGGTCAGAGGGAAAATACCCGCCGTGAGCATGCAGCGCTGATACGTCAGCACTATCAGTATCGTGAATTTGCCTGGCCCTGGACATTTCGCCTTACCCGTCTTTTATATACCCGGAGCTGGATAAGCAACGAACGTCCTGGCCTGCTTTTCGATCTGGCGACAGGGTGGCTTATGCAACATCGTATTATTCTCCCCGGAGCCACTACGCTGACCCGGTTGATTTCAGAGGTAAGGGAAAAGGCGACGTTGCGCCTGTGGAACAAACTGGCACTGATACCGTCAGCCGAACAGCGTTCACAGCTGGAGATGCTGCTGGGGCCAACTGATTGCAGCCGCCTGTCTTTACTGGAATCACTGAAAAAGGGCCCTGTGACCATCAGTGGTCCGGCGTTTAATGAAGCAATTGAACGCTGGAAAACTCTGAACGATTTTGGCCTGCATGCTGAAAACCTGAGTACACTCCCGGCTGTGCGCCTGAAAAATCTCGCACGTTATGCTGGTATGACTTCGGTGTTCAATATTGCCAGGATGTCACCGCAGAAAAGGATGGCGGTTCTGGTTGCCTTTGTCCTTGCATGGGAAACGCTGGCGCTGGATGATGCATTGGACGTTCTGGACGCCATGCTGGCCGTTATCATCCGTGACGCCAGAAAGATTGGGCAGAAAAAACGGCTCCGCTCGCTGAAGGATCTGGATAAATCTGCATTGGCGCTCGCCAGCGCATGTTCGTACCTGCTGAAAGAAGAAACACCGGACGAATCGATTCGTGCTGAGGTGTTCAGCTACATCCCAAGGCAAAAGCTGGCTGAAATCATCACGCTTGTCCGTGAAATTGCCCGGCCCTCAGACGATAATTTTCATGAAGAAATGGTGGAGCAGTACGGGCGCGTTCGTCGTTTCCTGCCCCATCTGCTGAATACCGTTAAATTTTCATCCGCACCTGCCGGGGTTACCACTCTGAATGCCTGTGACTACCTCAGCCGGGAGTTCAGCTCACGGCGGCAGTTTTTTGACGACGCACCAACGGAAATTATCAGTCGGTCATGGAAACGGCTGGTGATTAACAAGGAAAAACATATCACCCGCAGGGGATACACGCTCTGCTTTCTCAGTAAACTGCAGGATAGTCTGAGGCGGAGGGATGTCTACGTTACCGGCAGTAACCGGTGGGGAGATCCTCGTGCAAGATTACTACAGGGTGCTGACTGGCAGGCAAACCGGATTAAGGTTTATCGTTCTTTGGGGCACCCGACAGACCCGCAGGAAGCAATAAAATCTCTGGGTCATCAGCTTGATAGTCGTTACAGACAGGTTGCTGCACGTCTTTGCGAAAATGAGGCTGTCGAACTCGATGTTTCTGGCCCGAAGCCCCGGTTGACAATTTCTCCCCTCGCCAGTCTTGATGAGCCGGACAGTCTGAAACGACTGAGCAAAATGATCAGTGATCTACTCCCTCCGGTGGATTTAACGGAGTTGCTGCTCGAAATTAACGCCCATACCGGATTTGCTGATGAGTTTTTCCATGCTAGTGAAGCCAGTGCCAGAGTTGATGATCTGCCCGTCAGCATCAGCGCCGTGCTGATGGCTGAAGCCTGCAATATCGGTCTGGAACCACTGATCAGATCAAATGTTCCTGCACTGACCCGACACCGGCTGAACTGGACAAAAGCGAACTATCTGCGGGCTGAAACTATCACCAGCGCTAATGCCAGACTGGTTGATTTTCAGGCAACGCTGCCACTGGCACAGATATGGGGTGGAGGAGAAGTGGCATCTGCAGATGGAATGCGCTTTGTTACGCCAGTCAGAACAATCAATGCCGGACCGAACCGCAAATACTTTGGTAATAACAGAGGGATCACCTGGTACAACTTTGTGTCCGATCAGTATTCCGGCTTTCATGGCATCGTTATACCGGGGACGCTGAGGGACTCTATCTTTGTGCTGGAAGGTCTTCTGGAACAGGAGACCGGGCTGAATCCAACCGAAATTATGACCGATACAGCAGGTGCCAGCGAACTTGTCTTTGGCCTTTTCTGGCTGCTGGGATACCAGTTTTCTCCACGCCTGGCTGATGCCGGTGCTTCGGTTTTCTGGCGAATGGACCATGATGCCGACTATGGCGTGCTGAATGATATTGCCAGAGGGCAATCAGATCCCCGAAAAATAGTCCTTCAGTGGGACGAAATGATCCGGACCGCTGGCTCCCTGAAGCTGGGCAAAGTACAGGTTTCAGTGCTGGTCCGTTCATTGCTGAAAAGTGAACGTCCTTCCGGACTGACTCAGGCAATCATTGAAGTGGGGCGCATCAACAAAACGCTGTATCTGCTTAATTATATTGATGATGAAGATTACCGCCGGCGCATTCTGACCCAGCTTAATCGGGGAGAAAGTCGCCATGCCGTTGCCAGAGCCATCTGTCACGGTCAAAAAGGTGAGATAAGAAAACGATAGTAAGCGCATCATTTAAACCGTCTTTCGCCTCCCTTCCCTGTTTCCGATACTAAT
>OMFO01000850.1_pt1 | contig 9322 bp, 8 predicted proteins | sample 1645611 | NCBI WGS metagenome assembly OMFO01 (sample SAMEA103958147, study PRJEB25191) | human gut metagenome | biome: human-associated habitat [ENVO:00009003]; feature: intestine environment [ENVO:2100002]; material: feces | place: Germany | collected 2013/2015
GATTTCTAATTTATGATTTCTGATTGGCTATGCAGATTTTGGTGATTAAATGAATGAAAAATGAGGTATAAATAAGGTATAAATAAGGAGATATAAATCCGAAGGCATCAATCAGAATTCAGAAATCATAAATCCCAAAGTTTGCAAGGTGGACATTACAATCTAATGTCACACTCGTATTCCTGCTAAATTTTGCAGTCTGATTTAAACCTTTTTCTACTATATTTTTCTTTCCGATGTTCGTTATTCGATGGATAATGCTTACTTTTGCGTAGAATTTTTATTCACTAACAATAAACTTTAAACAAAATGATTAATTACAAAGATTTAGGGCTCGTAAACACAAGAGAAATGTTTGCGAAAGCTATTAAAGGTGGATATGCTATCCCGGCTTTCAACTTTAATAATATGGAACAGTTGCAGGCTATTGTAAAGGCTGCTGTTGAAACCAAATCTCCGGTAATCCTCCAAGTATCTAAAGGTGCCCGTCAATATGCTAACCAGACATTGTTGCGTTACATGGCAGAAGGTGCTGTAGAATATGCAAAGGAACTGGGTTGCAAACACCCTGAAATCGTTCTTCACCTCGACCACGGAGATACATTCGAAACTTGCAAGTCTTGTATCGATATGGGCTTCTCTTCAGTTATGATCGACGGTTCTCACCTGCCTTACGAAGAAAACGTTGCTTTGACGAAAAAGGTAGTTGACTACGCTCATCAATTTGATGTAACTGTAGAAGGCGAACTTGGTGTATTGGCTGGTGTAGAAGACGAAGTTTCTGCTGAACATCATACTTATACTGACCCTGAAGAAGTAATCGACTTTGCTACTCGCACAGGTTGTGACTCTTTGGCTATTTCTATCGGTACTTCTCACGGTGCATACAAGTTCAAACCCGAACAATGCCACGTAGATCCGAAGACTGGTCGTTTGGTACCTCCTCCTTTGGCATTCGAAGTATTGGACGCTGTAATGGAGAAACTTCCGGGATTCCCCATCGTACTGCACGGATCTTCTTCAGTTCCTCAGGAAGAAGTTGAAACTATCAACAAGTTTGGTGGCAAGCTGGAAGCTGCTATCGGTATTCCTGAAGAAGAACTGCGTAAGGCTGCTAAGTCTGCAGTTTGCAAGATCAACATCGACTCAGACTCTCGTCTGGCTATGACTGCTGCTATCCGTAAGGTATTCGCAGAAAAACCGGCTGAGTTTGACCCGCGTAAGTATCTTGGTCCGGCTCGTGACAACATGGAAAAGATGTACATGCATAAGATCATCAACGTGCTTGGTTCAGACGGTAAATTGGCTGAATAATCCACGGGATTTTAGACTGATATAGAAGGCTGCTCTTGAAAAAGGGCAGCCTTTTTTTATGGTCAGTAGTCAAGCCGGTTTTTCATTTCCGGAGCAAGGAAGCATCTCGGGTCCGGATAGTCCCAACACTCTTTGCCGTATGCTTTAATGATATCGCTCCAACACCGGTTTCCGTATTCGAAGCATTCTTCAAAATAGGTGCAGGCTTTGCATTTGCTTTGTCTGCTGAGGTCTTTGCGTGAAAGGTTGCAGAGATGCAATGCTTCCGGAGACTGCCAGATCTCTTTTAAGCCGGATTTCTTAGCATCCCCGATGATGAACCGGGGATTCCAGTAAAGTTGTTCGCAGATAGTAACCTTTCCATCCGGAAGAATAAATAAATGGCTGCTCAGCGCGGAACAGACGGCGCCGTTGAAGTGCATACTTCCTCCCTCATCTGTATAATATTGCTTTTCTATGGCACTTTGGTTCAGGATAATCCGGAAATGCGCATTGGGTACGACCGCTTCCTGCAGAAATCTGAAAATATCACTGATCTTCTGATGGGAAGGTTTTAAATCCGCAAAACCCGGATACTCTGTTGTTGTGGAATTGCTGACAGGCGTAAGGCGCCAGTCATGCAGATTTTTCAATGTGGATAGAAAGCGGAACAGATCGGTCAGGGTTCGAGGGTCACAATTGTAGGTGGTAAGGACGGAAGACACCTGATAAGGCAGCCCGCTTTGATCCAGCATCCGGAGTCCACGCATCATTTCCGAGGTGTAGGAATTGTTGACGGATAAAGACTGTACCAATACCGTTGTGTCGATGGCATCCAGTGATACTTGTATCAGATTCTTATAATGGGTTTGTTTTAGCTTTCGCAGACATTCTGCGGTAAACGGTATTTTGGTAGAAATAAATTCCGGTTCTATACCGTGCCTTACCAGTTCCGCCAAGATGGTATCCCAATCCTTATGCAGGAAGATTTCTCCGCCTATCAGGTTGATTTGCTGCACAGGCAGTTCTGCCGCTTCCCGTATCAATTCTAAAATGCGGGAGGTGGGCAACCAGTTTTGCACTTGCGTGCGGGTATCGGCATAGCAATATCGGCAGTGTGTCATACAGCGGTTGGTCAGCATCAGCGTCAATAGCAACGGACCGGAATATAACCGTCTGGTACACGTGTCGACGGTCATTCCTGTAGGAGTGCAGGGCGGTAATTTCTGAAAACGGTATTCCGTTCCTGCCTTTTCCATAGGTATAATCAATTGCCTGGGGAAACATATTCTCTTTCCGTGCCATGTCGTGAAGAATGCTTCCCGATTCTCCATGAAAGGGCGTATCAGCCTTTCCGCTTTCGATGCGTCACAGTGAAAGAAGAGAGCCAGTAATGGCCAGTTCTCATTCAGGCTTCGTTCGTGCGTGAAGAAGCTGAGCATGGCCGCATGGGCGGGATGTATGAACGACATCCAGTTCGGTGAGGCGTTTCCCTTTCGGTTTGCTTTGGAAAATAGAATGAAACGATGTATATCATCTCTCAGCCCGTAATCAGGATTGAGCACATAGACATCACTCATTCCTGATGGATTTGTCGCCGGTGCTTTCATTGAAAGTAGCACCTGAGAAGCATCCCAGTCCGCAACTTTCCAACTGCTTGTCGTCTATGCCACCTTGCAGGTCGAACAATTCGTCCATATTCAGCAATTCTTCTTGAGAATAGTTCTCATCTTGAGGTGTTCCCTGACGTTGGTTGTCACCTTTAGCGGAATTTTTAGTTTTCATGATGTTGATTATTTAGAGGTTAATTGATAAAGCGGGGTGAATATGCGGCTCAGTATGCTCCGGTCCGATGTGATGATTTCGGCTTTCCCCGAGAGACCTATCTCATACTCTATTTCATCTTTGGTTGTGGTATTCAGTCCATAGGGGAAATTGATTTCCACTGCGTAGTTTTTGCTGTAAGGAACGTAGGCGATGGAAGCCACTTCGCCGGTGAGATATCCGTAAGTATGCACCGGATACTTCTTCAAAGCGATGTTCACTTTATCTCCGGTCCGTATTTCCGCAACCTCTTCCTGCGAGAGCTTGACGCGTCCTGTAGGCTGCCCTTTCTGTTCCGATACTACGGAGCATACGGTGTCACCTTCATTTATCACATTGCTTATTCCCCAGCTTTTCCCCAGAATCACGGTTCCGTTGCTGCTGCTTTTAATCAGGTATCTGGCTTCCCACATCTTCAGGCTGTTAATCATGTTTTCGTATGCCAGTTCCAGTGTTCTCCGGTTTAGTGCCACTTCTTTTTTATGTTCCATTCTCAGGTCGAAGAGTTGGCGCCTGACACTCAGAATATTCATTTCATTCTTTTCGGGCTGTTTCTCCAGTATGGCCAGTTCCTCTTTCAGGAATCTTTCTTTCTGCCGGAAGATGTCGAATTCATCATAAATCATGCACGTACGCACGGCATCTGTGAATTGTCCGTAAGCTCCGGTCATTTCACCCATGATGAGGTCGAACGGAAAACGGTTCAGGTACTTTATCTCGTTGGTGCGGTAATATGCCTCCACGTCTCCCAGCACACGGCTGAATTTCTTCACATCCTCCATAGAGGCTGCATTACGCAGAATACCCAACGTATCGTTGCGCTTCACCTGCTGCCGGTCTTCCACGAAGAACCGGTCTATGATTCCCGACTGTCCCACCGTTATCCATGCTGTTTTTGATAAGTCGTCGATGGTAACGCCTGTCTTCACGGTGTCCGGATAGGAGAACAGGGCGGCGAAGATGATTAATAATCCGATAAGCCCGTAGATGATATGACTTCCCGTATGTATCAGCCAGTTGGGCATATCGCCCAGTATGTCGTTATTTTCACGGTTGTACAGTTCCACTTTGTCCGCTTCCTTGTCTTCCGGTTTGTAGATTTCTTCCATGCGTGCTCCTCCTTTTAGGCGTTCAGTTCCAGTTGGTTTTTCACTAAGCGGTAGTAATCTCCCTGTTGGGATATCAGCGAGTCGTGGTTGCCCTGTTCGGTGATGTTGCCATCCTTTAGCACTACAATCTGGTCGGCATTGCGCACGGTGCTGAGGCGATGGGCTACGATTACTACTGTACGGTCTTTGAAAAACTGGTCCAGATTCCGCTGGATTGTTTTCTCATTGTCCGTGTCCAGTGCATTGGTGGCTTCGTCAAAGAAGAGGTAATCGGGGTTGCGGTAAATGGCTCTGGCTATCAGTATCCGCTGCTTCTGTCCCTGGCTCACACCTTGCCCGGTGTTACCTATCCGGGTGTTGTACTTCAGGGGCAGGGTCTCGATGAAGCTGCGTATATTTGCCATATCTACGGCATAAAGCAGTTTCTTTTTGTCCACGGTGTCATCTTCGGGAGCGATGTTGTTGGCTATGGTGTCGTTGAAGATAAATCCTTCCTGCATGACGACCCCGCAGTGCTTGCGCCATTGCTTGAAGCTTAGGTCTTGCAGCGACTGCCCGCCTATGCATACCTTTCCTTCCGTGGGCGGATAGAAACCCAGCATCAGTTTTATCAACGTTGTTTTTCCGCTTCCACTTAGTCCTACGATAGCGGTAGTTTTTCCGGCCGGGATGTTCAGTGATACCCCTTTGATAATCTTTTTCGATTTTTCCGAACCATACGTGAAGAACACATCTTGCAGTTGTATGGACTGGTTGCCGGATATCTGTTCGTCGCTGTCCGCTCCCTTGTCTTCCTCCTCGTTGGGCTTGCTGTGTATCTCTCCCAGCCGTTCCAGACTGAGTTGGGCGTCCTGCGCTTGCTGCATGAAGGATACGAACTGTTCTATCGGGCCTTGCATCTGACCAATGATGTACTGTATGGATAACATGATACCCAGTGTGATGTCTCCATTCAGTACGGCGGTGGCGGAAAGCACGGTAATCAGTATATTTTTTACCTCATTGATGAGCACGGCGCCCACTTGCTGCCATTGCCCCAGATTGAGCGATTTGATGTTGATATGAAACAGGGAAGCCTGTATGTTTTCCCATTCCCACCTTTTCTGCTGTTCGCATCCCAGCAATTTGATGTCCTGCATACCGTATATCATTTGCATCAGGTTGTCCTGATTGACGGACATCTGTTCGAAGTTCTTCCGGTTGAGGTCGGCACGCTTGCGCATGAAGAGCTTCACCCAGCCTACGTAGAGGATGCTGAAAAGGAGAAAGAGGAGGAAAATCTTCAGGTTGTACACGGCAAGCACTCCACCGAAGATGATGATGGTGATAGTTGCAAACAGGATGCTCAGCACGGACTGGGTGAGGAACATCTCTATACGTTTATGATCTTCGATGCGGCGAATCAGGTCACCGGCCAGCTTGCTGTCAAAGAACCGCATGGGTAGGCGCATCAGTTTGACGAGGAAGTCCGATATCAAGGCTACATTGACGCGCGTACTGATGTGCAGCAGGATGCAGCGGCGTATAACCTCAATCAGTGTGCGGCTGAATACCAGCATCAGCTGGGCCGCCAATATCAGTTGAATAAAGTTCAGGTTACGATGCCCGATACCCTGGTCTACGATGGTTTGCGTCAGGAAGGGGAAAGCGAGTTGCAATACACTGCCTGCCAACAGGCCTATAATCAACTGAACTATCATCTTCCGGTAAGGGTGTACGTAGCGCAGCAGATGCCATAGCGATATGCCTTCGTACTTGATGGGAGTTGTGTCATAGAATTGCGGGGTTACCTCAAGAAGCATGGCTATTCCTTTCTCTATGCCTCCTTGCGAGGTGCTTATCCAGCATTTTTTTAGTTCCTCTTCTTCATATTTCAGTAATCCGTAAGCCGGATCGGCAATATAAAAGTAAGTTTTCCCTTTCTTCTGAACAATATTGTAGAGCACCACGAAGTGTATCTGATTCCAGTGCAGTATGCACGGTAGCCTGGACTGCTGTTTCAGCTTGTCAATGGTGGTACGAATGCCTGTGGCACGCATACCGATGCTGGTGGCCGCTTCACTGATGCCCTGCATATTCACTCCGGTACGTTGTATGAACGATTGTTCGCGCAGTTGCTGCACGGAGAATTTCTTGCCGTGATATCTGGCTATCATTCGCAGGCACGAGGGGCCGCAGTCCATGCCGTCCAGTTGTTTATAGAAAGGGAATTTCATAGCAGGCTGGTTTTATTGATTCTGAAATCGCTGGCAATTGTTGCAACATTCTCCACCCATCAGGGCGCAGAAATCCTTCTCTCCATAGTAGTATGTCTGGCTATAGCAGCTATAGAGTATTTCTAACATCAAGTCTTTGCGCAAGAAAGTTAGATATTCGAAGAGGGCGGATCGAGATAGATTCAACTTTTGAGCAAATTTTTCCGGTGTACCTGTACGTCGATGTGCAATCAGCGTATTCATATAAATGATTTTTTGTAAGTCGACATTTTTCATAATGGTGTGTTTTTAGTATTGTAATAAGAAGAGGGAGAAAAGAAAAAGGAGAGGTTTCATAAATCTGTCTCTCCTTTTCCATAACTAAAGCTGAAATATACCTTGCAAGTAACCACCGTAATCATTGCTGATTTCAATCGTGTAACTACCTTGAGGTAAGCTGTCGAGAGGAATAGAAACAAAAGATGTTTCGGGTGCTGCAATATCACACTGCCATACGGGTTGGCCATTGGCGTTGACAATGGTGATGTTTACGTCATAGTCAGGGGAGGTGCATTCCAAAGTTAGTTGGTCACCACTGATGGAGGCGGTGAAGGGGATGGGAGAGAGGCTTCTTGTTTTTGACATCCATTTACCTTCAAAAGCGACCTCTAATTCAGTATAAGAACCTTTGATTTTTGCCTGTATTGGCTGCGTTGGCAAGCTACTTATAATAAAGAGCATGCAGATTGATAAATAACATACATAGTTTTTCATAATTGTTTGTCTTTTGATTTTCTGGAAACAAATTTAGCGGTTAATTATTGAATTGTTATGGACACAATATGGACATATTGATCTTGATAACTCTCTAATAAATAGAAAAGTATGAAAAAACTTTTATTCGAATCTGGACATGCTATGATTTAATACTCCCATATCCAGATATCAATGAGCTGTGATTTGTCGAAGTTGTCTCCAAGTTCCTTTATGATCTGCTCTTTTATTCGTTGTTTCCGCTTAGAGACAGAGGCCGGAGAAATATTCAGTATCTTTGCTATGTCAGATACAGTAATGCGCAACTTAATAAGGCAACATACTTGCAGGTCATTATTGGTAAACGATGGGAATTGTTCTTTTAGGCGGAGAGTGAAGTTGTTGTATAGCTTATTTATATTTTCTTCCACTTCTGCCCATTGAACGATTGTGAGTTGTTTGGGTGATTTTATGAGAGAATCCAACGGTTTTATATATGGAATTAGTAATTTGCACAGGAATTCTTCACGGTTACGCAAGCGTGTATTTTCTTCTGCCATAGCATCGAAAGATGTTAATTGTGTTTTTAGCTTTCCCTGCATCTTTTGTGAATATTCCGCCATGTTCTGTTGTAGTAGAATAGTTTCCTTTTGTAGATTCTCATTCCTTTTTTTGAGTTCATCCAATCCATTTTGTTGCTCCATCATTGTCTCATGCAATCCTTCGTTTGCAGCCAATTGCTCAGAGAGTTGCATTATATGTACTCTATTCTGCGCCATCTGCATTTCATTTTCATGTATTTGCAGGCTGTAGATGCGAAGCTGTTCTTCCTGCATCTGGATGGTACGTTCTTTTTGTATCAGCTTACGCTGATAGAGGAAAATGAGGCATGCTATGATTATTACTATAAATAATAGAATATATAAGTTGTTTCGTATAATCTGCTCGTTTTCTATTTGCAATGTCTTTTTTTCATTCAGTAGCTTTTCATGATCATACTTCTCTTTCATTGCTATGATTTCTTTGCCATGTTTTATTTTGGTAACCGAATCTATGCATGTGTAGAACTTATCACAATATATCATAGCTTTGGCATAATTCTGAGGTATCGTACGATTGAGATAATATAGCGCTTGATATGCACCACATACCGTATATATATTATCTGAGGTGGTAGCTTTGTCAAGATAATATTGAGCGGAATCATTCATTTTTAGCTGACGATAGATATCTCCCACTGTTAGATAGTTTGGCAGGGATTCTTTATCTTTATTTATATGTAGTGCTTCCAAAGCATATATAAGTGCTTGTTTATAATTATGTATACGTGTATGAACACTGGCGAGTTCATTGAGAATATCCGGTATTAAAAGTTGCTTATCATCTGCTTCTTTTGCTGTTTTTATGGCAGCTTCGTAGTAATCAATAGCTTTATCCATATCAGGTTTTATAGAATAAGCTCTACCGATATAAGCTAAAGACGAGGCAATATATATTTTATTGTTTGATAGTTTTGCAAAATCATAGGCTTTCTGGTAAGCTGATGTTGCATAATCTACTAAAGAACGATATGCATATATTTCACCTATTCCGGCATATATTAAGTGTGCCAATTGATAATCTTCCGTCTTTTCTATCTCTGTAGCAGCTTCTAAATAACATTTCAGAGCGGTTTCAGCGTCGTGTTTTTCATCATTATAATATATGCCTTCCAAATATCCTGCAAGTGCTTTTCTTTGTGGATCTTCTTTTTGTTGAAAATACTTATAGCTAATTGATATTAAGCTGTCAGATTCCAATTCTACATAATTCTTTATTTTCGCTTGCGATAGTAGCAGACACCACGTTGCATATTGATATTTATCAGTAACCTTGGGTGGTGTCATTTTTTCAAGAATATGTAGTGCGCTATCGGGATATGCATACATACAATTTTCTGCTTGCGCCAGTTCAGGAAGTAGAGTTGGTGAAGATTCCGTGTGGGTGTTTGTGCATGATAGTACAAGTAAAATTCCCCAGATACAAACAATATATTTATTAGATAAAAGCATAGTAGTAATCTATTTGAAAGCAAAAATAAATTATTTCTTTAAAAAAGCAAAATGTTGTACTACATTCTTTCGTCCGTCACTTCATTTTTTTTGATAT
>OMFO01000851.1_pt1 | contig 9313 bp, 10 predicted proteins | sample 1645611 | NCBI WGS metagenome assembly OMFO01 (sample SAMEA103958147, study PRJEB25191) | human gut metagenome | biome: human-associated habitat [ENVO:00009003]; feature: intestine environment [ENVO:2100002]; material: feces | place: Germany | collected 2013/2015
GCCTCTTTTGAATTCATCTAATTCTGTTCCCAGTGAGTTAAAATAAACAACACGCACTCTCTTTAAACTGGGATTTTGTTTATGCAAACTACATACTCGTTTAAAGAAGCCATCTCCGCTTGCTGAAGTCTTTGTTGAGGCAAGCGTTGAAAGTGTTAAATCGGCAGAAATATTTTTAACCTGAACAGCCTCCACTATATTATTATCGTATTTTACAACAAGGTCTTCAACATCTTCAGGAAAGAATTGAAAATTTTCCTGATCATTAATGACTCTTGATGCAATGTATAGTGTTTGGGCAGAAAACCCTTTCCATGCAGACTGAGCGCCAATATCTGACTTCTGAAAAGAATAATTGCTTTGTTTCATACTAGTATCACCCACCGAAAAAGCAGTTGCCTCAAATAGGTATCCTAAATTATATCAAAAATTACAAGGTTTTGGAAGGTATCGCAGCGCTAATATGCTGATTATCTTATAATGCTCGGTCGCAAAGTCTATTATTTGGAGGTAAAACTATGAACCAGTACAGCTACGACCAGCGAATAAAGGAAATAATCTCAATGCGATTGTTTGAAAAAAGGAAAGTGTACCTGTTGGTTTTTCAGAAATGTGCATCCTCAGAAGTACACTTTATCTCTAAGCGAAATAACAAAGTAGCATTGGCGAATTGGGAACAGAAATATTAGGCAGCGGGATACGTCAGCCTCGTGAGTATTTCAAATTGGTAGAACGAGTAGCCAATCTGAAAGGTATGGTTTCCTATAATGAACAGAGGTCTCATGCCAAAAGCAGACACACGGTGCTGTTTAAAAAGCCGGATTTTCTCAATAAACACGCCCTTTCAAACACGAAATCATATTAGGCACAGGGGTGGGCGGATCGCCCACCTTCTTCGTTTCCGGATAATATACAACAAATTGCGCAAAAAGGAAACGGAAAAAGAGGCATAGTTTGCAGACTCTGATAGAATGAAGTTGCGACACTCCATTCTGAAAGGAGACAGCAAACTATATCCGAAAGAATTGTGCAGATGAACGAAGCTGCAAAGAAGGTCGAGGACGGCATTGAGGAGACGCTGACCTACTGCGATTTTCCCAGCGAGCATTGGACCCGCATCCGCACTAACAACGTGATCGAGCGGCTGAACCGTGAGATCCGCCGATGCACCCGTGTGGTGGGGACATTCTCCGATGGCAACTCCGCCCTGATACTGGTCTGCGCCAGGCTGCGCCATGTGGCGGGCACCCAGTGGGGCTGCAAAAAATACATGAACATGAAGCACCTGGAGGCGGCTCTGGACGACGCCTTCATTGCCGGCTGACTTCATTCAGCCGGAGCCTGCAAACAATTTTGCGCATAAATCTTGACGGCACCGAGGCAGGATCGCTCATTTCGATAGTGCTGCGGGATTTCTTATCCATCCAGTTCAGATCGGCTTTAGTGTACGGAACTTCCGGCTGAATCTCAAAAATGTCTGCACCGATAGCATCAGCCAAATTTTCAGCAACCTTTGCAGTAACGCCGCTGGCAGAGAAGTAAGCAACAAGTCGTTTGCTTATGACAAATGCACTCCCTTGATTGATTTTTATAATTTAAGTATAGCACGTTGAATAGGGAGCATCAAGCAAGTCTAAGTGGACGAACGTGCTAATATTGCAAATAAAATGAGCAGAAAAGAAAATTCACATTGACTTTTGTGCTCGTTTAGAATACAATATAAGCACGAAAGTGAGGTGACGCTTATAATGAACATGAACAATTTGGCTCGAACACATGAGATTTTAACACCGCAGCTTGCAACAAAAGTAGGCTTAACGAAATTTGAATTTTATAAATATGTAAAGGCCAATGAATACGAACAAGTCGGGCATGGCGTATACGCAGCAAAAGATACTTGGATTGACGAATTAGAAATACTGCACCGCCGCTGCCCGATGGGAGTATTTTCTCATGATGAAGCGTTTTACTATTATGGACTGACAGATCGGGAACCGCTTGTTCATACACTCACGATTTATAGTGGGTATAATGCTCACCGCTTGAAAGAGGATGGCTATAAGGTTTATACAGTAAAAAAAGAACTCCTTGATGTTGGCAAACGAACTGTAAAGAGTAATCAGGGAAATGAAATTCCCATGTACGATTTGGAACGGACAATTTGCGACTTGGTGCGGAGTAGAAGTTCCATAGAAGTGCAGGATTTCAATGCAGTATTAAAAACGTATGTCGGGAGAAAAGATAAAGACCTTAATAGACTGATGAAGTATGCAAAACTATTTCGAGTGGATAAGATCATCCGAAATTATATGGAGGTACTACTGTAAATGGGATTTACACCTGAACAGATAAAAGGGCGTATCAAGAGCGTTGCAAAACAGAACAATGCAGACGCAAGGACACTCATGCGAATCTATATGATGGAGCGTTTTCTGGAAAGGCTGACACAATCAGAATATCGGGATAACTTCATTATCAAAGGTGGAATACTGGTTACTGCAATGATTGGCGTTGCGCATCGTTCCACGATGGACATTGACACCAGCATGAAGAATCTAAATCTGTCTGCGGAGGATGCTCTGCGAGTTGTCAATCAGGTCAAAGATATTGACCTTGACGACGGTGTTTCTTTTGAGGTTAAAGACGTTTCCAATATTATGGATGAAATGGAGTATCCGGGAATCCGCGTTACCATGAACGCCAATGTGGGAAGATTGATTACGCCCTTGAAAATTGATATTTCCACGGGCGACGTGATTACCCCACGAGCAATCGAGTTTAATTATGACCTTTTACTTGAGGATCGTTCTATTAAGCTATGGTCTTATAATTTGGAAACTATACTAGCCGAGAAGTTGCAGACGGTTTTGGCGAGGGGTATCTTAAATACTCGAATGAGAGATTTTTACGATATACGGATGCTGGTTGATACATACGAAGATAAAGTCAATAAGGCTGTTTTGAAAGATGCTTTTGCGGCAACTTGCAAAAAGAGAGGAACGGATAATTTGCAGGAGCAGGCCGAGGAGATCGTCAAAATTATCGAAGCAGATGAACAGATTCAAGTGCTATGGAGAGCATATCAGAAGAAATACTCGTATGCAGCAGATATTGATTATGCCAGTGTAATAAGAGGTGTAAGAAAATTGATGGATTGGATTCGATAAGTAGCTACTGAAATAGCATTGAAAATAGAATAGTGAGTAAAGCCCTATAAGGCTCAGGTCGGTTCAGAACTGACTGAAAGCCTTGTAGGGCTTATTTTTTTTTTGCGATTTTTTCTAAAAATTTTTCGCCCCTATCTTGACATCAGGGGGATGTGTAGGAGATGGAGACGCACGCAATCAAAGCTGACATCTATTTTTTATTAAAGATGAAATATATTTTTACTGCTGCGTATCTTATAAAATATTACAGTAGGGAGAATGAGTGATTTTCATCTGTAGATTGACAGTGCACTGTATTTACAAATGTTTCTTTTGACTGCGTAATATTAATGAGAAAAATTTCTTTAGGAGAACACTTTAAATTCCCATGATTGTTTGATTGCTGAAGATATGCATTGAAAGCCTTGAATTTGCAGCTAAATAGTTTAGTTTTCTCAAATGTTGTACGGTTAATAGTATAAATTGTTATATCACTTTCGTTTATAACGATACTGTCACTGTTGACAGACGGATGCCATTGGAAATTTGCGGTGTCATCGTATTGAGCTGGATCGAATACAAAGGCCTCTGAATTATGAAAACCAGCGGGACGATTAGTTCTATTAAAATGTAGGGACAAGCATTGCTGAGGAGAAATACCAGAACATTCGAATTTTACAGTGACCCGATTACACATAGAATGAATGTTAACATACGAACATTGACAGGGAATATCATTACCGGAGACATCTTTGCAAGATACGGCGTAAGTTGTATTATTGCCTTTTGCGAGAATTGACCAAATCTGATAGAAGTCAAAATGAAAAATTGGATGAGAGGTTCGATTCATAGAATTTATAGTGTAACTAATCTTCTGCTCAGAAATTGGCATACGGTTTCCGTCAAATTCTGTATGCGCGGGGTCACCTGAAAATGAGTAGTCCGTTGAAATAGAACTTACAGAGAGATCGTTAAAAAGCTTTCGCTCCTCATGGCGTGTAAGAATCAGATATGTAATTGTACTTATTAAAGGTGTTTTTTTGATTTTGTAACTTCCATCAGGTGATATAACATAATTGTCAATATATAGGTGATCTAATTTCACAGAGTCCTTCTTATATAGGTAGAACGAAATACTAACAATTATAAGAAGAAAAAATAGCAATAGGCAGGAAAGACCTAACACAATGTCGTTTCGTGAAAAGGCAGCGAAGATACTCATGCAAGCACTGAAAACAGTAAGAACGTCCATGATGAGGTTGTGAAATCCGTATAGACGTAAAGATTTCTTTATCCGCTTGCATAAAAGGCTCGCTTTTGACATATAGACCACCTTATAATTTTCGACTTTGCTTATCTTACTGGTTGACATCGCTTCGTGATGATTTTGAAAACGCAGGAAGGAATAAAGAATAACTACTTATTATCCTTTATTATAGGGATTCAATAAAATAAGAAAACACACTTGAAAGGATGATAAAGTATGACAAAAATATTTATAAGCTGGTCAAAGGCCAAAAGCAGAGATTTAGCCTTTGAGCTCAAAAGCCTATTGGAAAAAATGGCTCCTGACATAAATGTCTTTTTATCGGAGGACAGTATCGCTGCAGGTGAACATGTACAGGAGAAGATTATTAACCAAATTGTACATTGCGATAAGCTCCTTCTTTGCTTCACAAAGGAAAATAAGAAATCCCCCTGGCTTCTTTATGAAGCTGGATTTGCATGCGGCCTTAACAAAACAGTCATCCCGATTCTTTTTGATAATGATCCCAATTGGCATTCGTGGATTGATAACCCTATGAATATTGCGAGAGAAATAAGTGCAAATTCAGACGAATTTTATTCCGATATCATTAACAGCCTTGGAATAACCGATACTAAGTATACAAAAGCAGTTTTCTTGGACTTTACAAGGAGAATTGAAACAGTTAAAGAAAAATATCGACAAGTAGATGTTCAATGTGAGGATTTTGTAGATGCTCTCATCGAAAATGATTCCTTTCATATTGAAAGCCCAATATATAGAGATAAGACTGCATACTTTTTAAATGGATTTGAAACATACGATTTGTGGAAAACCATTGTCCATTCATTTTTATATACGGGAAAATATTTATGGATATATGGCAGGAAAAATATGAAACTTTTTGGAGGAAATTTTAGGGAGCTATTTGATTATCTAGAGGAAAAATCCACAAATAGTAATATGTCTGGAATAGATTTTCGTTGTCTCTTTCTCAATCCCAATTCTGCGGAGGTAAAGCATGCGCATTCGCAACAGGATATCTTTTTAGAAGAACTTAAAGTAACTATCCGGCGAGCAGAAAACCAAATTGGTGATAACCAAGTAATCAAAAATTGTTTTCGTATGTATGAAAACAGAAGAGAGGAAGTTATTATTCGTTTGGATAACTGTATTATTTATTCTAAACCTCATTTTGACAAAAATGGTTATCCACAATTTATGACGGATTCAAAGTTCGAGGTTTTTAGTGCATCCTCTGATCGAGGAAAAGAGTGTATTCAAAAGTTTTGCGCTATTTGGGATGCATCTACTAATTTGTTTTAAAATAGTGTGCGAAGGAATTTTGCTACTTCAAAGAGCGTTTCCTCGGATGAAAGTCTACTATTGTTCAGCGAAAGCACATTGGGATGGGCTTTCGCCAGCAGACTTGTCTGCTTGTGTAAATCAAGATTCATTCGATATAAAAAGGGAACCCCTTCTTTTTTATATTTTTGCGGATCCCTATTGCGTAACCGAGTCCATAATAAGTCTTCAGATTCTATAAACAGATTAACATAAGCAATATGCGATGAAAACAGCATATTGTCGTACAAAATTTCGGGAATAATATGGACTCCATTAATAATTGTTGGGATTTCTTTCCTTTGCTGGCGATGTACAATAGCAATAATAGAATTCATCATCACCTCACATTGCCGTGAAGCTGTAGCGTAGTCTAAGAAAACATTATGCGGTGTAATTTCATCAGGAATGGATATTCCCATTAAAGCCAAATGTTTTCTATATCCACGTAGAATCTCTCGTATAATATCTGTTTCCTCGACAATTCGAAAATCACAATAGTTCTTGAAAAGTTCATATGCAACAGTTGTTTTCCCAGATCCTGGAACGCCGGAAATAAATACAATTGTATCTTTAGGCACTTGAAGATACATACCGCGGTCTCTCCTCTATGTGAAATAATCCATATAAATACCAGATAATAAGTAGTTATCCTTTATTGTTTAACAGCAGTAAAATGTAGGAACAACACATCCCTACGTAAAAGTATGTATGATGGTGATTTGAAAAATAGGCAGTAATACAAAAGCTACAACAAAGGGTGGGGGAGCGTAAGCTAAAGTGACATGGACAAAGAACGAACCGAAAAAGCCGGATACTTATTTATAATTCTATTATACACTTGATTGCAATAAAATCTCAATAGGGAAATTAAAATTCGATTTTTAGGGTATTTCTCGGATGCATAGTTGTCAATATGCGTTTTTGCTGCTCAAAGCTGGCATGAACATATCGTTCGGTTGTTTTGACAGAGCTATGACCCAAGATTTCTTTTACTTCGTAAATATTTCCGCACTGTTCCCAAAGATAAGTTGCGAACGAGTGCCGGAACATATGAGGAGTATAATGGGCTGCATCCGTGGGGGTATAACGGCAAATAATTCGCCGGACGGATTGTTCTGATAGGCGATGCTTATCTCGATTCAAAAAGAAATAAGGATCGGGAGAGTCAATTGTGGTGCGCAGAGCGGAGTATGAAGCCAATGCACTTATTACTGGAGGCGAGGAAATATAAATGCAGCGCTCTTTACTGCCCTTGCCTTTGATTAGGACGACTTGATTCTGCAAATTCAAATTTTCACAAGTAATAGAACAAAGTTCTGAAACCCGGACACCGGTGGCAAACAGCAATTCCAAGACGGCAACATCCCTCATTGAGACGAAGTAATGATTATTCGATTGTGACTCGCGCAAGTCAGAATATGCCGCAGAGAAAATACGACTAAGGGTATAATTATCAATAGTACGAGGTAAAAGCCGTTCTTGTCGCAAATGAACTTGCAGCTTTTCAAAGGGACTGTGCTCAAGATATTCCTTATATATAAGGTATTGGTAAAACGATTTTATGGCAGCTATTTTTCGCTTCACAGTAGATGTTTTATACGTCTTTGCCAAATGCTCAATGTATAACTCTATGTGTGTGCTTGATACGCAGGCATCATAGGGAAAAAACCAAGAAAAGAACTGCATCAAATCAATACGATATGCTTTCAAGGTCTTATTGTTTAGATTTTTTTGATATTTGCAGTAACAGATGTAAGACTCAAGGTGACTTCTTTCAAGCATTATAAATTCCTCATTTCTATATTGATGTGAAATAATTATACAATATTATATAGATAAGCGGAAAATATAAGGCGGTGAAAATAGTGAGATTATATTTGGTGTAATTGGTCTTTTGTGTTTTTATTTGACAAGCTATAAAATCAAAAGGAAAACACTACACAAAAGAGAAAAATTGAATTCAAGGAAATAGCAATTATAATGTATACTAAAACCCATCAATTGTACGTTCGACTAGCATGGGAACAAAAATGGACATCACAACCAACCATACGGCCGCAATAGCTTGAATAAGATTGTCGGGCAACCCAATAAGGATGTCCGGAAACCATACAAAAGCAGGTGCAACAAGACATCGTAACAAATAACCGACAAATTCGCCAATGCTGAACACACCTAAATAATCAATTGGCTTATACGGGTCCCGTTTACGCCGTGTGTAGCCATCGACATACATACGTTGTTCAATATACCAGCCGATTCCAAAAATCGTTACGGCTGCCAGATACAGCTTATCCATCATTCGTCCTCATCATTAATTCGGATGGAATCAAATCGAATCCATATAATAGTCGTACATTCTTGCCGGTTCTCTGACGTGGTAGCTGTAGCGGAGCTGTAATGTTAGAGCGGCATCGATTTCACTTGTTAATATAGCTTCCCCAAAATCACATAACGACCAAAGCGCGCACTCGGCAACGCCTTCGATAAGACCACCTGTTACAAAACCGAGCAACAAGGCACCAGCCATTGCAAAAGAACTCTGAAGTGCTGCCGCTTTAATGTCGGAATCAATACCACGAAGAATATCTTCATCCTCAAAAAAATCAGTGTATAAATCGCTTAAGCGTGTCTCTGGAGACTCGGCAGTTTTTTTGAAGATTTCTTGTGTAACAGTATAAATTCCACCCCAACTATCAAAGGCATCATAGGAGGAATAACTTGCGGCGACACCAAATAGGGTGTCGTTTACTTTATCCGATGTTTTTCGCAATTTGTCAATGTCGTTGACATCACCATTTAAGCTGCAGATACTCCGAAAGCCTTCGTAAAGAAAGTTCGCTTTACTATTTACTTGGTGCAAACCAAGGTAAGTATCATACGCGTTGCGATCATCATCGGTAATCCACTTGCAATAATATTTTGGAGCCTCTGACCGGCTGGCACCATCGGTAAGGAAAGAAAGCGATGTATCCGTGTAATAAGTATCAATATCGATATAATGGGATACGAACATGTAAGTACTTTCGTCAGCAAGATTGTGACCACGGCCTTTATTCATGCTCCATTCAGCACAGTTAATTGCATACGCGATAGCTTGTGCCTTTCCAGAAGATTCTCCAGATTTTAACACGGTTGGGCTAGGCAATGTTTCCAGATAAGTGTCTACAACGGATCTTGCATCGGAAATCCATTCATTTGAGTAATCAGAGGCAGTATAGTTTGCAGGATTAAAATCAACATTATTTCCAATTATAGAATTAACTTCTCTAAGCAATTCACCGGTATATAAACCAGATTGAATATAATCGCTTGTGGCGGCAGTGGCCAACGGCTGAATATCTTCAGCACACGGTGCCATGCACACTACAGAAAACATTGCGGTGGCACCAACAAAAGATAGACCTCTTACAACAAAATTGTGCATAACAAGCTCCCTTACAAATAAATAGGTGAACTGCGTGAAATGAATCACACAAAAATACATTTATGTATCTTGATTCTCTGTTTGGCTCAAACAGAAAGCGCATACCCCCGTCCCATTACGGTTTTCAAATCATCCGGGCCTAAATCC
>OMFO01000852.1_pt1 | contig 9282 bp, 8 predicted proteins | sample 1645611 | NCBI WGS metagenome assembly OMFO01 (sample SAMEA103958147, study PRJEB25191) | human gut metagenome | biome: human-associated habitat [ENVO:00009003]; feature: intestine environment [ENVO:2100002]; material: feces | place: Germany | collected 2013/2015
TGCGGGTATTATATAAGAAGTTGAAGAGAGGATTCGTTGTAAACTTGAATTCGGAAATCTCATCGATATTTATTTCATAACTATTACTTTTTATATACGGATCATGGTGACCTGCATACAAAGTTGCATAAAATGAATCTCCGGAAGTATGGTCAATATTTAAATATGTAAAGTTACTTTTTGATGTTTCATCAAGCGCCCAGTTTCCAACCAGTCCGGATTCATTCAGTTGAATCGTATAATCGCCCGAGGAAATATCAGAAAGGTTCCACCCATCAAGAGTATAATTAAATATTGCTAAACAATCACGATATACGTTGAAACACTGAGTATTTGCAACGAGAGTTATATTCGCATTTGCAGTATCTGAGGAAGGCTCACTGCTAATATTGCACTCATCAATATGCATAGTACAAGTGTCTGTGAATTTACCAGCCTGCTTGGTACCCTGCACAGACTCGACAATTTTATCAGATAGAAGTGAAATATCTTCATAAGATAATACGGCCTTGGGCTTGATTTCCTCAGAAGTTGGCGTGACACTGGTTATATTCCATGTTTTATCAATTAATTCACCCCATATATCATAGGTGGCGGTATAAGTGCTATCTGCATTCTCTGCATTCACTGTGACGGTTACGCTTTCAGTCTTTTCTTTTTTATCGTAATTTCGGGATAGAAAGGAAAGTTCCTGAATCGCAAGATTATAGTCAGAGTAGATATTTGTAGAATCTTGTATAGCAGTTTTGATAGTGGCATCAGGAATTTTATTTGATGCACCACACCCGCTTAATAAAGCAGAAACAGTAATGCTACATAGTATTACAATAGAAGTTCGATTTCTCATTTCCGACCTCTTTTCATTGAATCAGTCCTTGGTGTACGTTACACTTTCGCCATCCTTTGACAATGTGATTTTATTTCCGTTTTTAGAAAAGTCATAGGCTTCCGAGATAGCACCCAAATAGAAACGGAGCTTTCCGTCCTCAATTTTATATGTGATGCCAAGGGTATCGTTATAATCGCAATCTCCGTCGCTTTCAAAGTTCAGCGTTTTGGGAAAATTGTATGTCGATACATCGGCTGTATAGTGTCCGTTCAGCGTTTTGGTTCCACTGCAACCCACAAGACCGACAAGCAAAAGAGCCGCAAGTGACGAGGAAATTGCCGCTTTTACATTTTTGCAAATCATGATAACCTCCACAAATAAATACTAAAAGTGCGAATAACGCGCTTATAACAACTAAAGTATATATTTACGCGACGATAAAGTCAATAGTCTGTTCAAAGGCGGAAAGAATATTTATAGACTATATCTATAAATAGGGGTGATACTTTGAACAATATGACGAAAGAACTGGGAAAACGGATTCGCACAGAACGCATAGACAAAAAAATGACACAGGAAGAATTGGCAGAGCGTGCGGGCTTGCACCCAACTTACATCGGGCAGGTAGAACGCGGAGAGAAGAGCCTGACGATTACCAGCCTTGAAAAAATTGTGGAGGGGCTGGGAATCTCTTTTTCTGATTTGTTTGAGAATATTCAGCCACCGACAAAGCCGACCAGCTTTGCGATGCGATGCTATGATAAAATCAACAGTTACCCGCAGGAAAAGCAAAAGCAGTTTTACGAATTACTTTGCGCAGTTGAAAAATTGATGCAGTAATGACCGGCAGCGGTGGGGCACAGAGGGAGCAGCCGCATTTTATAGGGGACATCCTGCGGAAAAATGCGCCGTTTAGCCAATGCTTTGTTCCTTCTTTGCAAAGAAGGAACCGAAGAAATTCCAAAATTAGATAAAAACACGTTTTTACACAAATTTGACGGCGTACCCTTTGCGTTGCGTACATATCTATGCTATAATAAGTAAAATGTGTAGTTGTACACATAAATAACATACAGAAAGAGTTGATAGTTCCCCAATGGACGATGGCAGTATATTTATGATCGTCGCACTGATAATCCTGATCGGTTTGTCTGCATTTTTCTCGGCGGCAGAAACAGCGTATAGCTCGCTGAATGAGATCCGCCTACGGAGCAAGGCGGAGGACGGCGACGCCAAAGCAGCGCACACGCTGGCGCTGGTTGAGCGCTACGACAGCCTGCTCAGCACCATTCTGATCGGCAATAACATTGTCAATATCGGTGCGTCCTCTCTTGCCACCGTGCTGTTTACCCGCCTTGTCGGCGGCGTTTACGGCCCTACCGTCTCGACGGTTGTCATGACCCTGCTGGTCTTGGCCTTTGGCGAAATCACCCCCAAGAGCATGGCCAAGGAAATGCCCGAAACAATGGCCATGGCCTTTGCCCCCGTGCTCAGTGCGCTGGTCACGATTTTTACACCGCTGAACGCCCTGTTCGGTGCGTGGAAAAAGTTCCTTGCCAAACGGTTTGATACCGGAGAAAAAGACACCATCACCGAGGGTGAGCTGGTGACCATGGTCAGCGAGGCCGAGAAGGACGGCGAGCTGACGAACCGCGAGAGTGAGCTGATCCGCAGCGCCATCGAGTTTGACGACGTCGAGGCCCAGGACGTGCTGACCCCCCGCGTGGATGTTGTGGCCGTGGCCGACGACACCCCGATGGACGAGGTCACCGAGCGCTTTGCCGAGAGCGGCTATTCCCGTCTGCCGGTTTACCACGATACGATTGACAATATCATCGGTGTCGTACATGAGAAGGACTGTTTTGCGGCCCTGCAGAAGCATGACAAAAATGTCAAGCTGGAGGACCTGATCGGCCCGACACTCTACACGACGAGCGTGACCCAGATTTCCGCGCTGCTGCGCACCCTGCGCGAGAGCAAGCACCACATGGCCGTCGTCGTCGACGAGTACGGCGGCACGGCGGGCATCATCACGCTGGAGGATATTCTCGAGGAGCTGGTCGGTGAGATTTGGGACGAACACGACGACGTGGTCGAGGACGTCCGCCAGCAGTCCGACGGCAGCTGGCTGATTTCCGGCAGCGCCAGTGTTGACGACACCGCCGACGAGCTGGGCATCAAGGAGGACGACGACATTGACGCCGTCGCCATCGGTGGCCTGGTTCAGGAGAAGTTGAGCCGTCTGCCCAAGGTGGGCGACAAGTTCATCTGGGGCGACTTTGACGGCACCGTCACCCGCGCCACGAACCGCCGCGTCCAGGAGGTCCGCCTGACCCCCCGCAAGGTCCAGGACGAGAACGAAAAGTAAATACCCATAAACCGCACTGCGCCCGCCGAGGAAAACCCGGCGGGCGCGTTTTTTATAAAAATTTTGGATTTTTCGGAAAAAGGACATCTCCTGTCCAAGCTCAAGAGTATATTAAAAGAAACACTGTAGGGGCCGATACTTGCATCGGCCCGCAAGCAGGCGAGGGGAGAATGGGTTATTGCCCAGCGTCCTCCAACAGGCAACAGACCTGTTCGACCAGTTCGGCCACATGGACAGCCTGATTTGGCGTCAACTGCCGCATACGGTCTGTGACGTGCTGAATCGCTGCGGCGTTGCCCGCACTGCCGTGGTCCTCGTCGGGCTCGGTCAGCAGCAGCTCGGTCAATGTGATGCCCAATCCGTCACAGATGCGCTGTAAGGTGTTCAGTGTGGGACTGCGCATGCCGCGCTCCACATGACCGAGAAATGCGGGGTTCATGTCACAGGACAAAGCAAGCGCTTCCTGACTTAAGCCACGCTTCTGGCGCAGATATTTAATTTTTGCGCCAACCTCGCGCGCAAGCCGGGTATTGTCAGCCATGAGGTGCTCTCCCTACTTTATGATAGTATTGTACAAATAACTTTACTTAGAATTGTTCGGATTCACAATTGACAAATGATATAGAAATAGCTATTATTAAGTAGTAATCAAAAAGAGAGAAGGGCCGCTGCATGGACGCATGGAAGGTTTTGGGAACTGTAGTTGTTGCGACTGGAAAAGTATCCGGTGCGTGCCTTCATATGTGGGGGGACGGCGCAAGGATAAACTTTAATAGAAGTAGCCACACCCATGAGGAACGAGAAGAAGGATACGAAAAGATAGCACACATACATGAATTTGCAGATACAGTTGAAGATACCATTTGCAATTTTGGCGAAAATATAAAAATGAAAAGCGATGATTAAGGAGGCTTTGAAAATGATTGATAGAAGAGAATTTGTTGTACGCTGTCCTCAGTGTGGAAAGGTGCTTAGAAGGGGCAAATGCAGCACAACTTCAGGAATGTCGGGAAGAAATACCTGCACGTCCTGTAGAATTACGGTAAAGTGGGAAGTCTTTGGAGGGAGCGTAAGCACTCAAATTGAATAAAAGGATTGCGTATGGAACCAAGAATTGCACGACGTGCATCTATTGAGTATATGTGTGTCTACTGTGGCCGTAAGGAAATTCGCGGTTGGAATGCAGGCCGTCCGCAGCCGGGCATCTGTCCGCGGCGTGGCGGAAAACTGCCGCACCGCTGGGTGCAAAACCGCGTTGACCGCGGGTAAACAGACAGGCAAAATCGAACGCCATCTTCTCCATGGGAAGGTGGCGTTTTTTTGTAAAAGATTAAATCCAGCAAAAACTATGCCAAAATCGAAAGTGTTTGTTGAAATGGGAAAATACTTTGATATTTTATAGTGCGGTTGCAATTATGACACTGGATAAAAACACCCTAGGCAACTACAATGGCATCAAGGTTCTGCATCTGCTGGATTGGCTGCTGGCAGGGTACAGTGCCGCGTAAAAGGGCTCTGCCCCATAAAGGACCCGGCAACCCTCCTGCCAAATGGCCGTTTGCAAATTTTTTGTAAAATCCGCCAGAATTTTTTACTACTTGCGTGGTTCACAATGTTTAAACCGCGGAAAATGTCGAAAATGCAGAAATTCTTGCCTTGCAGGGCTGATTTTATGCCGCCGCTGTGCTACAATACTAGTAAATGGGGCATTGCGGCACGCCGCGCCCCTGTGGTATTGACAACACAAGATGGAAGTAAGGAGTACCTGTAATGGCTGAACAGAATCTTGGCCCGCGTGATTTCTTTGCCAAAGAGGACGCAATCGCCGATCTCGGTCTGATTGCCTGTCCCGGCGCAGAGGAGCTTTGCAAACTCGTTGACAGTCACCTCGTCCGCTGGGCGCGCGAGGTCGGCAACACGGATGTCGACACCTTCATCATCCCGTCCGACTGCCCGCGTTTCCAGTCCGGCGACGCAAAAGGTCTCGTCAAGGCGTCCACCCGCGGCGACGACCTGTATATCTTCGTTGATCCGGGCAACTACAGCGTTACCTATCAGTTGTTCGGGTATGAGAACCATCTCTCCCCGGACGACCACTTCCAGAACCTGATGCGTCTGATCCAGGCCGTTGCCGGCCGCGCCCACCGCATCAGCGTCATCATGCCCAGCCTGTACGGCGGCCGTCAGCATCGCCGCGTCAGCCGTGAGAGCCTGGACTGCGCCTTTGCGCTGCAGCAGCTGCGCGACGTCGGTGTCAAGAACATCATCACGTTTGACGCCCATGACCCCCGCGTTATGAACGCCGTGCCCACCATGAGCTTCGACAACGTCATGCCCACCTATCAGGTGCTCAAGTGCCTGCTGCATCATGTGCCGGACGTTTCCTTCCACAAGGATAACTTTATGATCGTCTCTCCCGACGAGGGCGCCATGAACCGCAACATGTACTATTCCAGCGTGCTGGGCTGCAACCTGGGCATGTTCTACAAGCGCCGTGACTACAGCCGCATCGTCAACGGCCGCAACCCCATCGTCGCCCATGAGTATCTGGGCGAGAGCGTTGAGGGCAAGGACGTCTTTATCGCCGACGACATCATCGCCTCCGGCGAGTCCATGCTGGACATCGCCTACGAGCTGAAGATGCGCGGTGCCCGCAACATCTTCACCTGCTGCACCTTCCCGCTGTTCACCGCCGGTCTGGAGAAGTTCGACAAGGCCTACAACGACGGCATCATCAAGGCCGTTCTGGGCACGAACCTGACCTACCGCAAGCCCGAACTGCTGGAGCGCGAGTGGTACTACGACGTGGACGTCTCCAAGTACACCGCCTACTTCATTGCCGCCATCAACCACGACAAGAGCGTTTCTTCCATCATTGACCCGATGACCAAGATCCGCACCCTGCTGGACAAGCACGGCATCCCCATGGGCGGCGAGCAGTAATCATGATTTTCCTTCGGTCCGCCTTGGCGGGCCGAATTTTGTTGCAGAAATACGGCATTTTGTATATAATAGAAGTAGAAACTACGCCAGAGGAGAGATATTTATGCTGCCGATCCAACAGCTGCAAGAGCTTATTCAGGGCAAAAAGGTTGCCTTTATCGGTGCGGGCGTCAGCCACAAGCGCTGCATTGAGCAGTTTGTCGAGCTGGGCGCACAGGTCACGCTCTGCGACCAGAAAAAGAGCCTGGACGACTTCGGTGACTACGCCGACACGCTGCGCCGCCTGAAGGTGAATTTGAGTCTGGGCGAGCATTATACCGACGGTTTCGCCGGGCAGGACATCATCATGCGCACGCCGGGCTATGAGTACTACAAGCCCGAATTGCAGGCTGCGTTGAAAGCCGGCGCAATGGTCACGAGCGAGGTGGAGCTCTTCTTTGAGTTTTGCCCCTGCGAGATCGTGGCCGTGACCGGCTCCGATGGCAAGACGACGACGACGACGCTGATCTCCAAGATGTTCGAGGCTGCGGGCCGCAAGGTCTTTTTGGGCGGCAACATCGGTGCGGCGCTGCTGCCCCAGCTGGCCGACGTGACCTCCGACGCCGTGGCCGTCGTCGAGCTGTCCAGCTTCCAGCTCATCAGCATGCGCCGCAGCCCGAAGGTGGCCGTCGTCACGAACGTGACCCCCAACCACCTCGACCACCACAAGGATATGCAGGAGTACATCGACGCCAAGCGCAACATTCTGCTGTGGCAGGTGCCGCCCTGCCGCGCCGTGCTGGGCTTTGAGAACGACATCACCCGCGGCATGGAGAAGGACTGCAAGGGCGAGCAGGTCTGGTTCACTCGCCTGCACGAGACCGACAGGGGCGCGTTCCTGCGCGAGAGCGACGACACGCTCTGCTATGCCGAGAACGGGGTTGTGACGCCGATCCTGCCCCGCAAGGAGATTCAACTGCGCGGCCTCCACAATGTGGAAAACCTGCTGGCCGCCTGCGCCGCCGTCTGGGGCCGCGTGCCCATCGAGGCCATGCGTCAGGTCGGCTCGACCTTCACCGGCGTCGAGCACCGCATTGAGCCGGTCCGCACGCTGGACGGCGTGACCTACTACAATGACTCCATCGCGTCCAGCCCCACGCGCACGATTGCGGGTCTGCGCAGCTTTGACCAGAAGATCATCCTGATCGCGGGCGGCTACGACAAAAAGATCCCCTATGAGCCGCTGGCCCCGGAGGTTCTCGCCCACGTCAAGACGCTGGTGCTGATGGGCGCTACCGGCCCCCGCATCGAGAAGGCCGTCCGCGAGTGCGATGGCTTTGCCGGGAGCGGCCTGACCATCCTGCACGCCGACAGTATGCAGCACGCCGTCGAGCTGGCGCGCGGTGCCGCCAAACCGGGCGATGTCGTCAGTCTCTCGCCCGCCTCCGCGTCGTTTGACCTGTACCCGAATTTTGAGGTCAGAGGACTGGATTATAAGAATATCGTGAAGAATTTGAAGTAAGCGGCTGAGGCGGACGGGCAGAACCCTTCCGGTCATCGCTTCGCTCGACCACCTCCCCTGATGGGGAGGCTTTCACGCGGGCGCAGCCCGCGCAAAAAGGCGCCCCATCAGGGGTGACTCCCCGCTGCGCGGGGAGATGTCGTGAAGCGACAGAGGGGACCGGGTCCGAAGGACTGGCCGAGCTTGCGAGGCCTGAGGGGTTCAGCCGCCTGCCCACTGCCCGAAACCCACGCTGGAAAAGGTCCCCCTATGATTCAATCCGTCTCCACTGCGGAAGATAAAACCGAATTCCTCCGCCGCATCGCCCACAAGCCCTACTTTGAATCCACCCTCGGCACGCACCTGCACCTGTTCGGCAACCACCCTGCCAGCGGGTGGGCGTTCTACCTGCTGCCCGGCTCCGCGGTGCTGGAGCTGCGCGGCGGGTCGGCGGTGCTCTGCGGTGCGCTGCCCGGCGGGGAAGCGGGGGAGGACGCCCGCGAGGAATTGACGGGCTTTCTCCGCTTTCTGCGCGCCGACACCCTGCGAACCGAGCACCCGCTGACCCTGCCCGGCTGGCAGCCTGCCGCGCCGCTGACGCTGTGGGAGCTGCCAAAGGGCCGTGCCCTGCCGCTGCCGCCCGCGCCCCCGGCGGAGCTTGTCCCGGACAAAGCGCCGTCGATGCTGCCGGTCAGCCGCCTTGTCTTTGCCGAGAGCGACGCCGAGGCCGACGAGTTCTACTCCGCGGCCTGCACGGCGCTGGCCCATGGGATGGGCACCTGCCGCGCGCTGCTGCACAACGGCAGACCCGTCTGCACGGTGGGCTGCTACGAGCAGAGCGATACCGAGAGCTACATGGCCGCGGGCGTGACCGACCCTGCGTGGCAGGGCAGGGGGCTGGCGCGGTATTTGATTGTCGGGCTGGCGAATGAGCTGACCGCCGAACGCGCGGTGCGGTTCGCCTGCTTCCCGGCGCTGTGCGGCTTTTATGCACAGCTTGGATTTTTACAAATCGGCAAAATTCAACATTATACTACAGATTGGAATACTACATGATCGAACAATTTTACGACCTGCGCCCCGAAGTGCTGGCGCTGGACCGCAAGGCCCTCGACCTCTGCCGTGCGCAGTTTGCCCATGTGGAGGAGATCCGCGACTACAACCAGCTCAAAATGCTGCGTGCCTTCACCGACTGCGGCGTCGAGGCACGGCATTTCTGGGGGTCCAGCGGCTACGGCGTCTGGGACGACAGCCGCAACAAGCTGGAGGAGGTCTTTGCCCGCTGCATGGGGGCCGAGGCCGCACTGGTGCGCCCGCAATTCATGAGCGGCACCCACACACTGACCGTCGCGCTGTTCGGTCTGCTGCGCACCGGCGACACCCTGCTGGCCGCCACGGGCCGCCCTTATGACACGCTGGAAGGCGTCATCGGCATCGGAGACGCGGGCAAGGGCTGCGGCACACTGCGGGAGTTTGGCGTGAACTACGACGAGTGCCCGCTGCTGCCGGACTTCACCCCCGACTATGACCTGATCGCCGAGAAGGCCAAGACCGCCACGGTGGTACACATCCAGCGCAGCCGCGGCTACACCCAGCGCAATGCGTTTGACCTTGCCACGATTCAAAAGGTCGCGGACACCGCCCGCAAAGCCAACCCGAACG
>OMFO01000864.1_pt1 | contig 9106 bp, 8 predicted proteins | sample 1645611 | NCBI WGS metagenome assembly OMFO01 (sample SAMEA103958147, study PRJEB25191) | human gut metagenome | biome: human-associated habitat [ENVO:00009003]; feature: intestine environment [ENVO:2100002]; material: feces | place: Germany | collected 2013/2015
CCTATTTTTGTACCATATCTTCCGCCCGTTAAAAATACCATATATGGAAAAAGTTTATTTGAAGGACTCAGATGTAGTGAACGAATTAACAGATGTGATTCCTGTGGCTACGACTGAGAAAAACGGGCTTAACCCTGCCAGTGATGTAAGGAAGGAAAAGATGATTGCAACGCAGACGTCGAGGGTTGTATATGAGTGTAATAACACGACAGCGATGTCTACCGCCTTGCTTATTAGTCTTGCTGCTTACGGTGGTGGACCAATGACCTTATTCTATATGACCATTAACAGATCAGCCGATGTTTTAAAGGCACCTTCAATAATTTTAAATCGGATAGGTGGGGCAAATGCTCCGGCAACTCTACGATTCAAGATATGGTCAAACGAAAGTACCGGCAATTTCAAAATCATATTGGAACATACACAATACACGCCATCTATATATGTAAAGTTGCTGAATACTATTTTACCCAGTACTGACATTATACCTTTATCAGTTGCCAATCAGGAGGAAGTTGATGCAGCAACATATATTGATGTTTCATAAATTATAGGGGCATTATGCCCCTATTATCTGATTCACGAGAATAACTCCGTTTTTATATCTGCAATTTATAAAGAAAGCGTGGACGCCAATCTCATTACAAGTCCGTCCAGTCAGTTACATCCTCTTCAATAACGTTACGAAACACACAATCTGAGGTGTAAAATCCTTGAAAACAGGTAGTGAGGGAATATTCAGTATTGAGTTTTATTGCAAGATATAATTGTCCATTATAATTGCAATGTCCTAATTTAAAGTTTACAGAGCCGTCGCCCCCTCCCCATGCACCTGTTACATTCATGTCCTTTATAAGACGTGAAGCAGAACGAAATAACACGATATCGGCCTTGACCATCATCGGACTATATTCTATACCTGCTCTTAACACAAACAAACTACCTAAGACTCCAGTGGCATCCACTTTATCTGTTAAACCAGAAATAGGAACAAATAGCAATATTCTACTTCCCGCCCCAGAACTGGAACCATATCTTAATTGTGTATATCTCATTTTGTCCGTTCCTGAAATCAAGGAAGCATATTCAACCTTAGACAGGCTATCTACAGTCACCTGTGCCACGTTATGATCGACTGTCAACCCTATAATCGCTGAAGGGGCGTTGGTTAATCCAACTTCTGACAATTTCATTTTTTCCATACTTGCTATTTTTAACGGGCGGAAGATATGGTACAAAAATAGGCGACCGAAGTCGCTTTCTTTCAAAATGCAAATTCTTTGACAGAATAGCCGGAATCTGGCGTTTCACTAACTTCAACAGGATCTTGAAAAGTAAAGCCTATACCACATGAATAAGCAAAAAAGTAACTGTTTTCTCCATCTGCCCGTGCAAGTACTTCAATTATTGGTCCTTCAGTCGTTGATGCCTTATACAATATTCGTATTTTAGAAACACATTTCCCTCCACTGGCAAGTTGAATGACACATTGATTACCACTGTATCCATCAGCAAATATATAGAATAATTGAGCTGAAGCGGCCTTATTGACATATTGATTACCAATATTAAGAAGAACACTATTAGGATTAACTCCACTAGGAGCAGACGCAATTCTATACCATTTGTTGTATCTTAACCTGTTATTTGATAAGTACCTTCTACATCCACCGCCACTATTGGCTACGATACCGGAAGAAACAAGTATATCATTACCGGCAACATCAATTGCTTTCACTCTACTTAGACTGTCTTTGGTCTCCAAACCATTATTGTAATCCTTAGTTATAATCTTCTCCATACTTTATACTTTTAACGGGCGTCCTTTGTGTTATTTGTTCAGGCAAGATTAGTTTGTTACCTTAACCGGCAAAAATGATTTACGCGTATATCAGGGTTTCTACCGACAAACAGACAGTAGAAAATCAGAGATTTGAATTGCAGAATTTTGCCAACGAACGCAGATTAGTAATTGATAAATGGGTATCAGAACAAGTTACAGGAACCAAATCTGAGAAAGAACGAAAGCTTGGGCCACTTCTGAAGAAGATGAAGAAAGGGGATACTCTTATACTTTCTGAAATCAGTCGGTTAGGAAGAAATCTGATGGGCATTATGTCAATGCTCCACCTCTGTATGATGAAAGAGACTTGTGTTCTTACTGTTAAGGAGAACTACGAGTTAGGTAATAATATCAATAGTAAGGTTTTAGCCTTTGCCTTCGGCTTATCGGCTGAGATTGAGCGTGAGTTGATATCACAACGAACCAAAGAAGCGCTTGCACGTAGAAAAGCAGAAGGCATACAACTTGGCCGGAAGAAAGGAGATAAGAATACTCATTATAAACTGACCGGCAAAGAAAATATTATCCGTACTATGTTGGACTATGGCTATTCTAAAGCGGCCATCTGCCGAAAACTGAAATGCAATCATAAAACGCTTGATGATCATCTTTTGAGAATGAATGTCCTATGTACAGATTGATCTACACCATACATTTGCCTATATTTCATTTATTTAGATATTATGGCAAAAGCAGAAGTTTTATTCAAGATCATCCGCAAATGGGAAGGCGGATGGAGTGATCACAAAAATGACAGAGGCGGTAAAACCAATATGGGCATTACTTTGTCTACATGGAGATCATGCGGTTATGACAAAGACGGTGATGGCGATATCGATGCGGATGATCTAAGATTGATTACTCCGGAAGATGTATTCAATATCTTCAAAAAGTATTATTGGGACCGTTATCAGGCCGATTTTATACATAACCAGTCCATTGCCAACATTTGTGTGGACTGGGTATGGGCTTCCGGACGTCCTGGTATCACGAGGGTACAGCAGCTCCTACAAATTAAAGTGGATGGTATCGTAGGACCTCAGACGGTTGCCAGTATTAATCTGGCTAACCAGCGCCAGTTGTTTGAAGCGATCAAGGCAGACCGGATCCGGTTTGTTGAAGAAATCTGTGAAAAGAATCCGTCGCAGCTTGTCTTCCGGAAAGGATGGTTGAACCGAATCAATGATTTTAAGTTCTCTGTTCGCTAAATTCTTGTCCTTTTTCCCACTCTTTTCAGCCTTTAGTTTTGTGCCTGAAACTAAAGGCTTTTTTATGGCTATCATAGAAGAAAACAAGTTGATGACCCCTGCTGAGTATAATAATGGGGTAGAAAGATGGACTAATAAAGTTCGGGGTATATCCATAAACATTTTACAACGCACTCATGCGAGTGGTAAACTTCGGCATGGATTACAAGCACGTTTACTTAATGATCGTGAAGGTGGACCGGCTTATGTCGGACTCGGCTTCCGCTTTGAACGTTATGGAGCATATAGAGAATACGGTGCTGGGCGTGGATATATTGTTAAAGACGGCATTATTATGAGAGGTCATTCGGTATGGAGTGACAAAAAGAAGCGTCAGGAGCTTCGCTCATTGCGTGTTTCGGAATACCGCATCAGGCGTATGCGCACAATTGACGAACATTATGCGATTATCCGCCGTACTCCATTACCTTGGTTGGATCCGCCCATTGTAGAAAATATAGAATCATTGGCCGACCTCTCCGGAGAGTATTACGGAGATCAGGCACTCAAAAAAGTACTTCAGAAATTTGATAGAATAACAATCGAGAAGCGTTATGGCAAAAAATAATAAAACCGTTAAAAGAGGGGTTTACCTCTATCTTGATGGCAAGGAAATCAAGAATGATATTAATTCCATTGACTTGGAGATTAAACGCCTTCAACGTGACATTAAGGATATGACACGTGGTTCCGAAGAATACAACCGTACCATGGCGAAGATACAGAATCTTCAGGGCATACTCAAACAGCATCGCCAGGAGATAAAAGGTATTACTACAGAAACGAAGAAAGCTACTATCAGCGTTGGCAGTATGGTGGACTGGTTCAACCGTTTCGGTGGTGTTATCCTGTCGGTGGTCGGTTTTCTGACTGGTTTCACTATCGCATTACGCGCCATCAGAGATGAACGTAACAAATTAGAAGAGTCACAATCCGGACTAAAAGCCTTGACCGGACTTGATGATGAAAACATTGCCTGGCTGACCGAACAGGCAAAGACACTTTCCACCACCATGACAAAAGAGGGGTTACGCGTCCGCCAGTCGGCTGCTGAAATCCTTGATGCGTTTATGTTGGTGGGTTCGGCCAAACCGGAATTGCTTGGAGATAAGGAGGCATTGAAGCAAGTAACCGAAGAAGCTATGCGGTTACAGGCGGCAGCTAAGGATATCACTCTCAATGAAGCAGTTGATTCACTTACTTTGTCTCTTAACCAATACGGTGCTGCGGCAGATCAGGCAAGTAGGTTTACCAATGTACTGGCAGCCGGTTCCCAAGCCGGATCCGCCAATATTGCCAGTCAGGCAAAGGCAATCCGGAATGCGGGTACGGCGGCAGCTTCGGCAAATGTTCCCATTGAACAGACGGTTGCGCTGATCGAAACGCTCGCTTACCGTGGTATAAAAGATGAAGTGGCCGGAACGGGATTGAAAAAGTTCTTCCTGGTACTTCAGACCGGAGCGGATGAAACCAATCCTAAAATCGTTGGGTTGGATAAGGCACTGGAGAATCTGAAGAATAAGAATATGGATGCCGGTGCTATTAAGAAGATGTTCGGTGAAGAAGGCTATAATACTGCATCCGTGATCCTTCAGAATACGGAGATGGTGAAGGACTTCACGGCAGCTGTTACCGGTACGAATGTGGCCTATGAACAGGCAGCTATTAATAGTGATACTGCGCAGGCCAGATTAGAACAGGCGCGTAATAAAATGAAATTGGCGGCTATTGATTTGGGTGAAAAGCTAAATCCGGCTTTGGCGGTCAGCACTAATATGCTGACAAACGTTATAAAGATTCTTCCTGGGCTGATTGATTGGTGCAAAGAATGGGGGGCAACTCTTACTCTTACACTTGTTCCCGTTGTTACATATATTGGTTATTTGAAGGCGGCGGCTGTTTACCAAATGGCACTAAATAAAGTTACTAAGTTGGCGGCAATGCTCAAAGTGCTTTATGCTGCCGCTGTAGCCAATCTTTCGGGAAATCTTACTGGTGCCAATAAGATTTTGACAATGTTCAATTCCTCATTGGTGAAAAATAAGACTGTTGTAGCGTTGGCCACTGCTGCCACATATTTATTTGCTGCTGCAAAATCTCTGTTGACTGGTAATCTCCAGAAAGCTCGCATTGCCATGGTTGCATTCAATGCCACTTGCACAAAGAATGTCTATCTGGCAGTAGCAACAGCCATTGCAGCCATTGGCGTTGCAATATACAAAGTTATAACCCGTACTACTGAGGCGGAAAAGGCGACCAAAGATTACCAGAAACAGTTGCAAACTGAACGTAGTGAACTTAAGAAGCTTGTTGATGCTGCACAACGGGCCGGAGATGGTACTAAACGCCGCAAAGAACTGATTGATGAAATCAATCTGAAATATGGCAAGTATCTGACAAATTTGCTGAATGAGCACTCCACACTTGAGGATATAAAACAGGCCTACCGCGATATCAATGTCGCTATGCAGACCAATATTGCCCAAAAGGTTTTAGATGAAAAGATGGAAGAGATCAGCCGCGATATGTTGGATAAGAAAGTGGATAAAATGAATAATATCCGGGAAGTCCTATTAAATATGCTTCCGGCCGGACAAGTAAATGTTATCACTCAACGTATTGATGAAGTTACTCAGAAGTATGCTGATGCAGGTAAAAGCGCAGAATATATATCCAAGTCTCTTGACTATGGCTTACGAAATATCTTTCTAAAGGGTTCCAATGTTCCTGGAGAGCTGAGAAAGAATATAAAATCGTATGCTAATATTGTAATAAAGGAAGCATCACGTGTCAAAAAAGTAAAGGATGAATTGGCTGCTTTCGTGCCGGGAGTAGGACAAAAAAATGAACTTCCAGAGGTGGTTGTTACCGGAACTGCCCCAAAGAAAGAAAATAATGATACATCTACAACCGATTTAACAGATAAAGACAAGTTTGCTAAAGTAGAAGCTGATTATTATCGCCGCATATCCGATATAAAGAGACAATATCTTGCTGACGATAAAATGACGCAAGAAGAATATAACCGTCAGATTCAAGATGCAGAGATACAACTACTCAATAACAAACTTAAAGTTGTAGGATTAGAGCCGACAGAACGGCAACAAATAAATGACCAAATTCTCAATGCGCAGATTAAGTTAAAGGATGAACTTCGTAAAATAGACGAAAAAGCACAAAAGGAGAAAAAGGAAAATCAATCCAAAGCAGCGAAAGAGCACTTTGCTCAGATGGATAAAGAATATCAGATGCAAATAGAGGATGCTACTCTCTATCATTATCAAAATCTGACATCCGAGGAAGATTATTACAAAGAACTCCGGTTACTACAAAATAAATTCTATGATGCAATACTGAATGATGTTACCGTGAGCGAAGAGAAAAAAAACGAGATTCGCAAAAAGAAGAGAGAACAAAACTTGGACGATGCAAAAAAAAATGCGGAAAAAGAGAAAGACATTGAACGCCAAAAATTTGATGTCTTATCAAATTTAGCGCAGGATTTCGGACGAGCGTTAGCTGATTTCTTCACTGATTCGGAGGTTTCTTTAGGTGATTTCCTTAAAGAGGTAATAAAGATGTCTCTTGATGCTCTTGAGAAATCCTTGATATTAAACATAGCTCAACGGACTATTGCTAACATCGGAGAATTAGGCTTTTGGGGGCTGGCAAAGGCGGCTGGTGAAATAGCCCTGATTACAGCTGCCTTTGAAACAGCCAAGTCAGCCATAGGCAATTTTTATACTGGTGGTTATACCGGTCCCGGTAACTGGGATCAACCACAAGGTATCGTTCATTCCAATGAATTTGTAGCCAATCGTTTTGCAGTGGCCAATCCGAATTTACGGCCTATATTCGATGTTATTGATGTGGCACAACGTACAGGTAATGTCGGTAATTTGACGGCTGAAGATATCGCAGCCGTGGCAGGATCCGGAAAGAATACGCATACCGTTCCTGCCAAGGCACCCGGAGCCAGTGCCACAACCACCACCAATGATCCGGCTATGGTGGCGATGCTGATAGAATGTACCCGCGCACTCCGGAAACTTAAAAGTCGCTTGGATGATCCGTTAGTGGCAGAGACTTATGTTACCGGTAAACGGGGGATCAATCAAGCGCAACGAGAATATAAAAAATTAGAGAATAACAAATCACGCAACAAGCAATGACCGAATTATACATTGATGGACAGTTGGCCGCTCTTCCTGAAGGGTTCAATATTACTTTTACTTCGGAGAATCCCTATTTCACTCGTAGTTCCAATTATTCGCTGGATATAGAACTCCCCATGCCGGCTAATCATGCCATATTCAAACATGTTAATAGGCTGGATGTGACGAAAAAAAAGACAATTCTTCCGGCTATGCTCATCGTGGATGCCAGGTGCCTACTTTATGGAAGTGCAGTTTTATTGTCGGTAGAGGACATATTGGTTAAGGTGCAGCTTGTTTCGGGAAATGCAGAATTTAATCTCCTCACAAATGATACGATTTATATTGATGAACTGGATTTAGGCAGTGTTGGCTGGCCTAACAATAACCAAAATTATTTCCAACCACCCGCCAATATGGTGGACTATTATGGTTCAGTGGACGATGTTGAAGTTGTCTGGCTTCCGGTATTCTATCAAGAAGCTCAATGGAAGAATCTGAATAATGATGTTATTTATGAATTTGGAACGAACAACTTTACGCTTTGTCCGTATGCACGCAATCGGTGCGTACAACCTTACCTGATAACTGTCATCAAGAGGATAGTAGAATACTTCGGTTATACGTTTGATACATCATTTTTCAATGATAATTTTCTACGTAACGTTTATATTTGTAGTGCCGTTACCTCCAATAAAATTGCTGATGCTCTGCCGCATTGGACCATTTCCGAGTTTTTCGATGAATTGGAGAGGTTTCTTTGTGTCGTTACGGTAGTTGATGAACGTACCAAGGTGGTGCGTCTTGTCAGTCTGAATGAATATTTTTCCCATTCTGAGAAAGAAATCATTGATAGTTCTGCATTGATCCGTGAGTTTATCGTAGAAATTGAAGACGAAAAAAGCGAAAAGGATCTCAGTTCCGGAAACGTAGGTTACGATTTGCCTTCACATACCGATGATGGTTATCTGCGTATTGAAAGGGATATTGTAGATGCAGCCTATAAGCTCGAATGTGATACTTATGATACAATGGTGGCCGCTTACAATGGAATGAATGACAATGACAAGAAAAGCACCCTTTTTGTCGTTGGTAAACGCTATTATATCAATTATAATGAGAATGATCAAAACAAACTGCGTGAGGTTAACCTGTATGCAGATTTGATACGTAATCCTGAATCTTCCGATATAGACACCTCACTAAAGATTGTACCTGCCAAAATCCTTCAGTTCAATGTTGGTGTCTACGGATCCGTGGCAGAATATACCTTGAACCGTCCTTATGCAGCTATGTATCTCAATATTCCAGCTGTAGGATATCAGGCTACTACTGTTCATCAAGAACGCTTTAATATCCAGGAAGCAATTAGCGGTGACGTGGAATTACAGGAGAAGCAAGAAAAGAATGAATATATGGAGGTGGCTATCAATACCGGCAAGTTCAACCGGCAGGATGTGACTTATAGCAGTCAGGTACATTCGTATGATTATGCTTATCCTTTTACAGACTATCAGCAGAAGACTACGGCACAGCTCACGGATTTTCTTCCGTATTCGCTCAGTCTGAATGATGTTTGTCCGGATAGCATCGGCCATCAGCTGTCAATACTCAGCTTGTTTCATTCCGATGTGCCTTATACCATACGGTTCCGGGCTAATAGGTTACCGGATGTAAACAAGGTGTTTCTTATTGGAAATAAGCAGTATTTGTGCGAGAAGATTGAGGCGGAAATAGATGCGAATGGACTGAATAAGGTGCTGAAGGGGACTTTTTATAGGGTAGAATAAATAGTATTTATAATAAAACAAAAAGATGGAGTCGTTGTTCTATATATATATAGTATAAAGACAAATAAGTGT
>OMFO01000870.1_pt1 | contig 9054 bp, 5 predicted proteins | sample 1645611 | NCBI WGS metagenome assembly OMFO01 (sample SAMEA103958147, study PRJEB25191) | human gut metagenome | biome: human-associated habitat [ENVO:00009003]; feature: intestine environment [ENVO:2100002]; material: feces | place: Germany | collected 2013/2015
GCAACAATGGCAAAGTTCTCTCCCCCACCGCCTGCGGGCGGAGCCCCCTCGCAGAGGGGGCCAAGGCTTCCAGGCTCCCTCTGCGAGGGAGCTGTCCGCGCAGCGGACTGAGGGAGAGAGCCTTGCCACCACATCCCGTTTTATGTTTTTGTATACACCAAAACGAGGTCATTATGAAAAAAAACATCTACAAATATCTTGCCGGGAATGACTACCCCGGGCGCGGCATTGTGCTGGGCAAAAGCCCCGACGGCCAGAAGGCGTTCGTCGCCTACTGGATCATGGGCCGCAGCGCCAACAGCCGCAACCGTGTGTTTGAGCCTATCGACGGCGGCATCCGCACGGTGGCCGCTGACCCGGCCAAGCTCGAGGACCCGCACCTCATCATCTACAACGCTGTGCTGACCCTGCGGGAGACCACCGTGGTCACGAACGGCGACCAGACCGACACGATTGCTCGGTTCATGAACGGCAACCTTTTCCCCGGCTACAGCTTTGAGGCTGCACTGGCGACCCGCACCTATGAGGACGACGCGCCGAACTTTACCCCGCGCATCTCCGGCGTCGTCGATATGCGCCGCGGCGGCTACAAGCTGTCCATCGTCAAGTCCGACGAGGGCAACGCCGAGAGCGTGCAGCGCCAGACGTTCGACTACCCGCAGCCCGTGGCCGGTGAGGGACACTTCATCAGCACTTACGTCAAGAACGGTGCGCCGATTCCCAGCTTTGCGGGTGAGCCGCTGCGCGTCGCCATCGACACGAACGACGCGGACAAGTTTGCCGACAAGCTGTGGGCGAGCCTGAACGAGGACAACAAGGTCAGCCTGTTTGTCCGCAGCATCGAGCTGGAAACCGGCGAGTACGAGGACATTATCCTGAATAAATACACCGCTGTGGAGGGTTAATATGAACGAATTTCAGCTGAAATACGGCACGAACCCCAACCAGAAGCCCGCCCGCATCTACATGGCGGACGGCAGTGACCTGCCTGTGCAGATTTTGAACGGACGCCCGGGCTACATCAATTTTCTGGATGCGTTCAACTCCTGGCAGCTCGTGCGCGATTTGAAGAAGGCACTCGGCCAGCCCGCTGCCGCCAGCTTCAAGCACGTCTCCCCCGCCGGTGCGGCCATCGGTCTGCCGCTGGATGAGACCCTGCGCGCCATGTACCACATTGCGCCGGAGACCGAGCTTTCCCCGCTGGCCTGCGCCTACGCCCGTGCCCGCGGTGCGGACCGTATGTCCAGCTTCGGCGACTGGATCGCGCTGTCCGATGTCTGCGACCTGAGCACCGCGAAGCTGATCCAGCACGAGGTCTCCGACGGCATCATTGCGCCCGGCTACGATGCCGACGCGCTGGAGGTGCTGAAATCCAAGAAGAAGGGCGGCTACGCCATCGTCCAGATCGACGCCGACTACGAGCCGAAGCCGCTGGAGACCCGCACGGTCTTTGGCGTGACCTTCGAGCAGGGCCGTCAGGACCTGGACATTTCCAATGAGACGATGCTGCAGAACGTTGTGACCGAGAACAAGGTCATCAGCGACGAGCAGCGCCGCGACCTCATCATCAGCCTGATCGTGCTGAAATACACCCAGTCCAACAGCGTCTGCTACGTGCAGGACGGCCAGACCATCGGCGTCGGTGCGGGCCAGCAGAGCCGCGTGCACTGCACCCGTCTGGCAGGCCAGAAGGCCGACAACTGGCAGCTGCGCCACATGCCGAAGGTGCTGGACCTGCCGTTCCGCGCTGACATTGCCAAGCCGAACCGCGACAACGCGATTGATGTTTACATCGGCGACACGCCGGAGGATGTCATCGGCGACGATGTCTGGGCCGAGACCTTCACCGAGCAGCCGGCCCCGCTGACCGCCGAGGAAAAGCGCGCCTGGCTGGATGCCGTGACTGGTGTGAGCCTGGGCAGTGATGCCTTCTTCCCGTTCGGCGATAACATCGAGCGCGCGCGCCGCAGCGGCGTGACCGCCATTGTGCAGCCGGGCGGCTCCATCCGCGACGCACAGGTGATCGACACCTGCAACAAGTACGGCATTGCGATGGCGTTCTGCGGCATCCGGCTGTTCCATCATTAAACGCAAAAAACAACTCGCCTGCGGCGATTTTTCGTCGCGGGCTGTTGTGCTGTCAAGGAGGACGCTTATGAAAATTCTGGTTGTCGGCGGCGGCGGGCGTGAGCACGCCATCATCCGCGCGCTGAAAAAAAGCCCCCGCTGCTCCGAGATCTGGTGTGCGCCCGGCAACGGCGGCATCAGCTATGACGCTCACTGCAAGGCCATCCCGGCCACCGACGTGGACGCCATGGTCAAATTTGCCAAGGAAGAAGCCTTTGACTATGTCGTCGTCGCCCAGGACGACCCGCTGGCGCTGGGCATGGTCGATGCGCTGGCCGCTGTGGGCATCCCGGCATTCGGTCCCGACAAGGCCGCGGCCCGCATTGAGGCCAGCAAGGTGTTCAGCAAGGACCTGATGAAGAAATACGGCATCCCTACGGCCAAATATGAGACGTTCGACGACCCCGAGAAGGTCATGGACTACATCAAAGTCGAGGGCAAATACCCCGTCGTCATCAAGGCGGACGGTCTGGCGCTGGGCAAGGGCGTGCTGATCTGCCAGAATGAGCAGGAGGCTGCCGACGGCGTCAAGGAGATCATGCTGGACAAAAAGTTCGGCGCGTCCGGCAACCATGTGGTCGTCGAGGAGTTCCTGACCGGCCCCGAGGTCAGCGTGCTGTCCTTCTGCGACGGCAAGACCGTCAAGCCGATGGTCTCGAGCATGGACCACAAGCGTGCTCTCGACCACGACGAGGGCCTGAACACCGGCGGCATGGGCACCGTAGCCCCGAACCCCTACTACACGCCCGCAGTCGCCGAGCGCTGCATGCAGGAGATTTTCCTGCCCACGGTTGCGGCCATGCAGGCCGAGGGCTGCCCCTTCAAGGGCTGCCTGTATTTCGGCCTGATGCTGACCCCCGACGGCCCGAAGGTCATCGAGTACAACTGCCGCTTCGGCGACCCCGAGACGCAGGTCGTGCTGCCCCTGCTGGAAAGCGACCTGCTGACCGTGATGGAGGCCACAACGAACGGCACGCTGGACAAGACCGATGTCAAATTCAGCGACGGCGCGGCGGCTTGTGTCATCTTAGCCAGCGGCGGCTATCCCCTCGCCTACGAGAAGGGCAAGGAGATTACCGGCCTGACCGCGGGCCAGCTGGACACCGCCGATGTGACGGTCTACCACGCCGGCACGGCCATCAAGGACGGCAGGCTCGTCACGAACGGCGGGCGCGTGCTGGGCGTGACCGCCACGGCCAACACCCTGCCCGAGGCGCTGAAAAAGGCGTATGCTGCCACGGAGAGCATCCATTTTGACAAGCTGCACAAGCGCAGTGACATTGGGGCAAGAGCGCTGGCAGCAATGCAGTAAAAAGGCTTCCAATCGAGGGAAGCTGTCACCGAAGGTGACTGATGAGGGCAAACTTCCCGCAGCTTTCCGTCAACGGGATACAGCGGTACACTTTCCCCTCATCCGGCCTCGGACGGGGCCTCGGCCACCTTCCCCCCAGGGGGAAGGCTTTCCGTCCGTCACTTCCTGCAAATTTAACTCTCAGGAGGAAATACAATGGTATATCGCATTTATGTTGAGAAAAAGCCCGGCTTTGACGGCGAGGCACAGGGGCTTCTGCATGAGCTGGTCGATCTGGTCGGCATCCAGAATCTGACCGGTCTGCGCCTTTTGAACCGCTATGACGTCGAGGGCATCGACGCAGTGCTGTTCCAGCAGGCTGTGCCCACCGTGTTCAGTGAGCCGCCTGTTGACGTGACCTACGACAAGCTGCCCGACGCCAAGACCGTTTTTGCCGTCGAGTACCTGCCCGGCCAGTTTGACCAGCGCGCCGACTCTGCCAGCGAGTGCATCCAGCTGCTGAGCCAGGGCGAGCGCCCCGCGGTGCGCTCCGCCCGCGTCTATCTGCTGGACGGCGACTTGACCGACGCCGACTTGGCCGCCATCAAGAAGTACGTCATCAACCCCGTCGAGGCCCGCGAGGCAAGCCTTGACGAGCGCAGCACCCTGAAAATGGAGTTTGCCATCCCGACGGAGGTCGAGACGCTGACCGGCTTCACTGCGCTGGACGACGACGCGCTGGAAGCGTTCCGCAATGAGAAGGGCCTGGCGATGGACCATGCGGACATCGTGTTCTGCCAGAACTACTTCAAATCCGAGCACCGCGACCCGACCATCACCGAGATCCGTCTGATCGACACCTACTGGTCCGACCACTGCCGCCACACGACGTTCGGCACGATCCTGGACGACGTGAAGATCGACGACGAGCTTGTGCAGGCCGCATTTGACCGCTACATGGCACTGCGCGCCGAGACGGGCCGCGACAAGAAAAATCGCACCCTGATGGACTGCGCGACCATCGGTGCCAAGGCGCTGAAGCAGCGCGGCATTCTGAAGAACCTTGACGAGAGCGAGGAGATCAACGCCTGCACCGTCAAGATCAAGTGTGACGTGGACGGTGAGCAGCAGGACTGGCTGTTCCTGTTCAAGAACGAGACTCACAACCACCCCACCGAGATCGAGCCCTTCGGCGGCGCGGCGACCTGCATTGGCGGTGCCATCCGTGACCCGCTGTCCGGACGCAGCTACGTCTATCAGGCCATGCGCGTGACCGGTGCGGCTGACCCGCTGAAGCCTGTTTCCGAGACAATGCCCGGCAAGCTGCCCCAGCGCAAGCTGGTCACAACGGCTGCCGCGGGCTATTCCAGCTACGGCAACCAGATCGGCCTTGCCACCGGTCAGGTCGCAGAGCTGTACCACCCCGGCTACGCCGCCAAGCGCATGGAGATCGGCGCAGTTGTCGGCGCAACGCCTGCCAGCCATGTCCGCCGCGAGGAGCCCGCCCCGGGTGATGTCGTCATCCTGCTGGGCGGACGCACGGGCCGCGACGGTGTCGGCGGTGCCACCGGTTCTTCCAAGGCGCATAAACTGACGAGCCTTGAGACCTGCGGTGCCGAGGTGCAGAAGGGCAACGCGCCCATCGAGCGCAAGCTGCAGCGCCTGTTCCGCCGCGAGGACGCCTGCCGCCTTATCAAGCGCTGCAACGACTTCGGCGCAGGCGGTGTGTCTGTCGCCATCGGTGAGCTGGCAGACGGCCTGCACATCGACCTGAACAAGCTCACCCGCAAGTACGAGGGTCTGGACGGCACCGAGCTGGCCATTTCGGAGAGCCAGGAGCGCATGGCCGTGGCCGTTGCTACCGAGGACGCCGAGACCTTTATGAAGTACGCCGCCGAGGAAAACCTCGAGGCGACTATCGTTGCCACCGTCACCGAGGAAAAGCGGATGCGCGAGGTCTGGAACGGCAAGACCATCGTTGACCTCTCCCGCGAGTTCCTGAACTCCAACGGTGCCGAGCGCCACGCTGATGCGCACATCCTGCCGGGCCATGTCTGGCAGCCCCAGTTTGCCGGTGCAACGTTTGAGCAGAAGCTGGAATCCATGGTCAGCGACCTGAACGTCTGCAGCCAAAAGGGCCTGGGCGAGCGGTTCGACTCCACCATCGGCGCAGCCACCGTGCTGATGCCCTACGGCGGCAAGTACCAGCTGACCCCGACGATGGCCATGGCCGCCAAGCTGCCAGTGGACGGCGAGACGACGACCTGCTCCGGCATGGCGTGGGGCTTCAACCCCTACCTGACCGAGGCTGACCCCTACCGCGGCGCGTATATGGCCGTGGTCGAGAGCGTGACCAAGCTGGTCTGCGCGGGCTTCCACCACGAGGATATGTACCTGACGTTCCAGGAATATTTTGAGCATATGAACGATAAGCCCGAGCGCTGGGGCAAGCCGCTGGCCGCCCTGCTCGGTGCGCTGGATGCCCAGATGGGTCTGGGCATTGCGTCCATCGGCGGCAAGGACTCGATGTCCGGCAGCTTTGAGGGACTGGACGTGCCCCCGACGCTCGTCAGCTTTGCGACGGCCATCGGCAACACCCGCGACGTGCAGAGCCCCGAGTTCAAGAAGGCCAACAGCTCCGTTGTCATCCTGCGCCCCAACTACAAGAACGGTCTGCCCGAGATCGGCAGCCTGATTTCCATTTACAAGACCGTCGAGCAGATGATCGACGAGGGCAAGGTGCTGGCTGCCGCCACGCCGGGCTACGGCGGTGTGGCCGAGGCACTGTTCAAAATGTGCGTCGGCAACCATGTGGGTCTGCAGCTGTCCAATGACATCGACCTGAACGATCTGTTCAAGCCCGCCTACGGCGCGGTCATTCTGGAGCTGCTTGATGCCTCCGCCGGTGAGTTCCTCGGCTTCACCACCGTGGACTACACGCTGGAGGCCGAGGGCAAGGCCATCGACCTGGCCCGTCTGCAGGAGCTGTGGGAGCAAAAGCTCGAGCCGGTATTCCCCTACCGCAAGGCCGGTGAGTTCGTCCCCGCGCTGGAGCATGACTGCCCCGCCAACAAGCGCGTGGCTCCCTCTGTGCGCCTGGCGACGCCGCGGGTCGTCATCCCCGTATTCCCCGGCACGAACTGCGAGTACGACACGGCCCGCGCGTTCCGCCGCGCAGGCGGCGACCCGCATGTTCTGGTGCTGAAAAACCTGACCCCCGCCAACGTGGCCGAGAGCTGCGAGGCGCTGGTGAAGGAGCTGGACGAGGCGCAGATCCTGATGCTGCCGGGCGGCTTCTCCGGCGGCGACGAGCCGGACGGCAGCGCCAAGTTCATTGCGGCGTTCTTCCGCAATCCGTCGGTGGCCGACGCAGTCAACCGTCTGCTGAACCAGCGCGACGGTCTGGCTCTGGGCATCTGCAACGGTTTCCAGGCACTCATCAAGCTGGGCCTGGTCCCCTACGGCGAGATCCGTCCCATCACCGAAAGCGACCCGACGCTGACGTTTAATACGATCCACCGCCACCAGTCCATGCTGGTGCGTACCCGCGTGGCCAGCAACAAGAGCCCCTGGCTGAGCAAATGCGACATCAACGACGAGCACCTGATCGCCATCAGCCACGGCGAGGGCCGCTTTGTCTGCAACGAGCAGCTGCTGAACCAGCTCATCGACAACGGCCAGATTGCGACCCAGTACGTTGACCTGCTTTGCCGCCCGACGATGGACATGCGCTACAATCCGAACGGCTCCGTGCTGGCAATCGAGGGCATCACGAGCCCGGATGGCCGTGTCTTTGGCAAGATGGGCCACAGCGAGCGCAGCGGCGAGCAGCTCTATAAGAACGTCACCGGTGACAAATACCAGCCGATCTTTGAGGGCGGCGTGAATTATTTCAAGCTTTGATATTTCGGGAAGTTTCTGCTATACTGGAACTATCAGCTTAAAAGATTGTGAGGATTTGACCCAATGGCACAACACGACAAATATATTTCGCCGTTCTCTACCCGCTATGCGTCGGATGAGATGCAGTACATCTTCTCTGACGACAACAAGTTCCGCACCTGGCGCCGGCTGTGGATCGCGCTGGCTAAAGCCGAGCAGAAGCAGGGCCTGGCCATCACCGATGAGCAGATTGCCGAGTTGGAGGCGCACAAGGACGACATCAACTATGAGGACGCCATTGCGCGCGAGAAGCTCGTCCGCCATGACGTGATGAGCCACGTCTACGCCTACGGCCTGCAGTGCCCCAAGGCAAAGGGCATCATCCATCTGGGCGCGACCAGCTGCTATGTCGGTGACAACACCGACGTCATCATCATGCGCGAGGGCCTGCAGCTCGTGCGCAAGAAAGTCATCGGCGTGCTGGCAAATCTGGCCAAGTTCGCCGACGAGTACAAAGCCATGCCCTGCCTGGCCTACACCCACTGCCAGCCCGCACAGCTGACCACCGTCGGCAAGCGCGCCACGCTCTGGATGAACGAGCTGTACATGGATTTGGAGGAGCTTGACCACCAGGTCTCCCAGCTGGCGCTGCGCGGCGTTAAGGGCACCACCGGCACCCAGGCCAGCTTTGTGGAGCTGTTCAACGGCGACTCCGCCAAGATCAAGGCCGTCGAGGCCGACGTCTGCGCCCAGATGGGCTTTACCAAGGTCGTGCCGGTCTGCGGCCAGACCTACAGCCGCAAGGTGGACTACAATGTGCTGTCCGCTGTGGCGGGCATCGGCCAGTCCGCCATGAAGATGGCGACGGACATTCGCCTGCTGGCGAACTTCAAGGAGATGGAGGAGCCGTTTGAGAAGAACCAGATCGGTTCCTCCGCTATGCCCTACAAGCGCAACCCCATGCGCTGCGAGCGCATCTGTGCGCTGAGCCGCTACCTGATGGTGGACGTACTGAACCCCGCCATCACTGCCGGTACCCAGTGGTTTGAGCGCACGCTGGACGACTCCGCCAATAAGCGCATTGCGATGGCCGAGGGTTTCCTGGCTGCTGACGCCATCCTGAACATCCTGCTGAACGTCTCCGACGGGCTGGTCGTCTACCCGAAGGTCGTCCGTGCCCGCGTCATGGCCGAGCTGCCGTTCATGGCAAGCGAGAACATCATGATGAAGGCCGTCAAGAAGGGCGGTGACCGTCAGGAGCTGCACGAGCGTCTGCGTGAGCACGCCGTGGCCGCCGCTGCCGTTGTCAAGCAGGAGGGCAAGCCCAACGACATGATTGCCCGCGTCGAGGCTGACCCTGCGTTCGGCCTGACCCGCGAAGAAATCGAGGCCGAGCTCTCCCCCGAAGCCTTTACGGGCCGCAGCGCCGAGCAGGTCACCGAGTTCCTGCGCGACGTCATCCAGCCCGTGCTGGACGCCAACGCCGAGGACGTCGGCCAGCATGTGGAGCTGAACGTCTGATTGATTGCATCGTAAATTGTAGGGGCGAATGTTTGCATCCGCCCGCGGGTCGATGGCAAGCATCGACCCCTACAACATAGTAAAAGCCCCGCAGCGTCTTTTGTTGAACAGCACCCCACTTGTTAGATAGTATATCATACTGTCTAACAAATGGGGTGCTGTTCATTTTTTGAATTCTGGCGTATATCGTTTGTTTGGTACTCCTTTTGGCATAGCAAAACACCCCACTTGTT
>OMFO01000872.1_pt1 | contig 8999 bp, 7 predicted proteins | sample 1645611 | NCBI WGS metagenome assembly OMFO01 (sample SAMEA103958147, study PRJEB25191) | human gut metagenome | biome: human-associated habitat [ENVO:00009003]; feature: intestine environment [ENVO:2100002]; material: feces | place: Germany | collected 2013/2015
CAGGCCGCGAATGCGTCCAGCCACGTCTGATAGGAGAAATACTCATCCCAGCCGTCCAGCCGCGCGCCGCGGCGCACGGCCTCCTCCAGCACGGGGCCGAGGCGGCGGTCGCCGCGGGCCAGAACGGCCTCAAGGCGGCTCAGGTCGGCAGCGTGCCAGTTATACTCGATGCTCTTCGACGGCATATTGTCCTTGAGCAGGCGCGCCCGGCGGAGATACTCCTCCGGCGTGATCTGCTTCTCCCACTGGAAGGGCGTGAACGGCTTCGGAACAAAGAAGGCCGTTGCCACATGGATGCGCACGCCGCGCTTTTTGTTGCTGGCGTGCTCGCGCCACGTCTTCAGGATCTCATAGACGAGCTTTGCGATGCCGAGCACATCCTCGTCCGTCTCCGTGGGCAGCCCGAGCATGAAGTAGAGCTTCACATTGCTGTAGCCCCCCTCGAAGGCGGTGCGGCAGGTGCGCAGCACCTCCTCCTCGGAGACGTTCTTGTTGATGACGTCGCGCAGGCGCTGGGTGCCGGCCTCGGCGGCAAAGGTCAGACCGCTCTTGCGGACCTTCGTCGTCTTTTCGACCAGCGATTCCGAGAAGTTGTCCACACGCAGGGACGGCAGCGACAAGCTGACGTGGTCAGCCTCGGCCCAGGAGTTCAGCTCGTCGAGAATTTCTTCCAGCCGCGAATGATCGGAGGTGGACAGGCTCGACAGGCTCAATTCATCGTAGCCGGTGTTGCGGCAGAGCGCGCGGGCGCTGTCGCTGATGAGCTTGGGGCTGCGCTCACGGAAGGGGCGGTAGAGCTGGCCTGCCTGACAGAAGCGGCAGCCGCGCACGCAGCCGCGCAGCACCTCGACGCAGGCGCGGTCCTGCACCGCACCGACGAGCGGCACAACAAAGTTTTCCGGCGGGGTGAAGCTGTCCATATCCCTGACGATGGCCTTTGTCACGCGGGCGGGAACGCCGGGACGGTTCGGGGTGACGGCCTCAATGCGGCCATCCTCCCTGTAGGTCACATCGTAGAAGGACGGCACGTAGACGCCGGGAATTTTGGCGAGTTCCAAAAGCAGCTGTTCTTTGTTCCAGCCCTGCTTTTTGCCCCGCTCGACTGCGGCGCAGATGTCCTGGAGCATCTGTTCACCCTCGCCCAGCTGCATAACGTCGAAGAAATCCGCCATCGGCTCGGCGTTGCAGACGCAGGGGCCGCCGGAAATAATCAGCGGCCAGCGCTCGTCGCGGTCCGCGGCGCGCAGCGGAATACCCGACAGGCGCAGCATGGCCAGCACGTTCGTGTAGGCCAGCTCATATTCCAGCGAGAAGCCGATGATGTCAAAATCGGTCAACGGGTCCTTGCTCTCAAGGCAGTAGAGCGGAATGTCCAGCCGCTCCATCTGCTCCTTCATATCGGTCCAGGGCATGAACGCGCGCTCACACCACCAGTTTTCGTGGCGGTTGAGGATGTCGTAGAGGATCTTTTCGCCGAGGAACGACATGCCGATCTCGTAGGTATCGGGGAAGCAGAACGCCATGCGCACATCGACCCTAGACTTATCCTTATAGACACAGCCCGGCTCGCCGCCGGTGTACCGGCCCGGCTTCTGCACAAGGCTTAATGCTTCTTTAAATTTCGGGGAAAATTCCGCCATATTGGTGAACCATCCTTAGCTTTTTAGTGTATCAGTTTATTGTACCCTATTTCCGGCCAAAATGCAACAGACACGCGGCAATATGCGCACCGTCCAGGCCGGGCAGGGGCAGCAGATTGCTGGCGCCCACCAGCAGATTGCAGCAGGCGAACCAGTAGCCGCCATAGGTATAGGCCGTGGCGCGCATGAAGGCCAGCACTGCCGCACAGGCCAGCAGGTTGACCGCCGGGCCCGCTGCAGCCAGCAGAAGCTCCTGCAGGTTCGTCATCGGCAGGCCGCGCAGCCGCAGGCAGAGGCCGAAGGGCGAGACCTCGATTTCCGGCCAGCGCCGCCAAAAAAGGCGGTAAGCCAGCGCGTGGCCGCACTCATGCAGCACGGCGCAGCCCAGCCCTACCCGCAGGATGCCGCTGCCGTCAAACGCCAGCAGCAGCGTTAAGGCCGCAAGGGTAAGCAGCGGCTGTTTCCAGCGGATCTTTGCGCGGCTACGACGCATTCTGCAGGGCCTCGGCGGGGTCATAGCGCAGACCGCGGTGCAGGATCTCAAAGTGCAGGTGCGGGCCGGTGGCGTTGCCGGTCTCGCCCACGGTGCCGAGGATCTGCCCCGCGGTGACGCACTCCCCCGCCTTTACGAATAGATACTGCATGTGCGCGTACAGCGTCTCGTCGCCGTCGGCGTGGAGAATGCGCAGGTAGTTGCCGTAACTCTTATGGCTGCCCGCCATCCGCGCCACACCGTCCGCGGCGGCCAGCACCGGCGTGCCCTGTGCCGCAGCCAGGTCGTTGCCGATGTGAAAGTCGTCGCCAAGGCCGCCCATCGGATCGGTGCGCCAGCCGTAGCCGGATGTTTTACGGCTCTGCCCGGGCAGCGGGAATTGCAGTGGAAAGCCGGGCGTGTAGCTGTCCGTCCTGGCGTAGGCAGGCGGCGACGGCTGGCCGTGAGCTGTGCGGGCGCTCTCCGGCGTGGCGGGCAGGGTGAAGTCCTCCCACATGCTGCGGGCGGAGTCGACCAGCTCCCCGGCGGTCTGCTCGGTAAATTTCAGAAGGTTGCGCTCCTCACCCAGCAGCAGTGATTGCTCGGGCTGCATGGCCGCCGTGAACGCGCGGCGCAGCTCCGGGTAAACCGGCCAATCCAGCGCCCCGGCGGCCAGCACAAGGCCGATGGCAGCAAGACAGAGAAGGATCTGCGCCCATAGGACCAAATCCTCCTCGGATCCGGCGCAGCGGGCAGGCGGCCTCGGCGGCTCATTTTCCGGCAGCGGCGCGGCGTTTTCCCACATGGCGTACACCTCCCGTGTTTTTTATACACGGTATGCGGGCGGGGAAAAAAATATCCGCCCCGAAGGGCGGATGCATGCTTACTTGCCTCCCTCGGCGAGGGAGGTGGCCCGCAGGGCCGGAGGGAGCGAGCCTTGCCGCAACCCGAAATATTTCGGATTGCCGGGAGGCTCTCTCCCCCACCCGCTGCGGCGGGAGCCCCCTCGCAGAGGGGGCCAAGGACCTTTTACGCCCCCAGCGTCTGGCGGAGCATCTCCAGACGCTCGTTCAGGAGCTTTTCGGGCTTGGTGAAAAGGCCCAGGCCGTTGACATCCAGCGTGCATTCCACGCTGGTGGCGTCACCGCCGCCCAGCAGCAGCGCCGTAAAGGTGCCGCTGATCTTACCCTTCTGGAAGTTGCAGCTCAGGCACCGGGGCTTTTCCTTGCGGGTAAAGACGATTTGGGTCTCACTGCCGTCGGTGTTCTTTTCGGCAGCCTTTAGGCCGTCGCCGCTCTCCTCATAGCTGCTGACGTCCCTGCGCCAGCCGTTGAGGGTCGGCTTGGTCAGATACAGCCACACCTTGTTGGGGTCACAGGCATAATTTGCGGTCACTACACAGCTTTTCATGGTTTGGATTCTCCTTATTTTTTCCCGCGTCCGAACAGGCTTTGCAGCAGACCTGCACGTTTGGGGCGCAGTGCCACACGCTGCCGGGGTATGGGTTTTACAGCGGCTTTTACGGCTGCCGCCTTGGGCCTGGATTCTGCTTTTGGTTTCTCGGGCTTGTCCGTCTCCTGCACGAAACCGTTCTGGAAATAGCCGAACATCGCCATCTGACTGTCCACCGGGGGCTGACCCTCGGCGGGGCGCACCTTCACATAGGTGCCGTCCGGCTGCATCTCGCGGGCATTGACGGTGTCGCGCAGCTGCAAGTCAAGGATGCCGCGCAGCTTTTTGGCAATGGCCGGGTCATCCACGCGGACGCCGACCTCAACGCGGCGCTCGGTGTTGCGGGTCAGGAAGTCGCCGGACGCAATGTAAATGCGCATGGCCTCGCCGCTGCCGAAGCAGTAGATGCGGGAGTGCTCCAGATAGCGGCCCACCAGGCTGCGGATATGCACGTTCTCGGTGCGGCCCGGCACACCGGCACGCACGCAGCAGATGCCGCGCACGATCATGTCCACACGGACACCCGCACAGCTGGCCTCGCTGATCTTGTCGATAATCTGCGGGTCGTTGATGGAGTTGTTTTTCAGGATGATGGACGCGGGCTTGCCCTGCATGGCCAGCGCAATCTGGCGGTCCATTTCCTCGAGCAGCACGGTCTTGAAGCGCAGCGGTGCGACCAGCATCGTGTCTGCCTCGCTCGTCAGGCGCTGCAGGGCCATGTTGTTAAAGACGGCGCTGGCCTCCTCGCCGATCTCCTGCCGGGTCGTGATGAAGGACAGGTCGGTGTACAGCTCGCTTGTCTTTTCATTATAGTTGCCGGTGCCGATCTGCGTCAAGTACTTATATTGGCCGTTGACGCGGCTGGTGATAAGGGTCAGCTTGGAATGGACCTTGTAATCGTCGAAGCCGTAGAACACGGTGCAGCCCGCGTCCTCGAGCTGCTTGGACCAGTCGATGTTGTTCTGCTCGTCAAAGCGAGCGCGCAGCTCGACCATCGCGACGACCTCCTTTCCGTTTTCGGCAGCGGCGATTAGGGCGTTCACGATCTGGGAGTCGCTGGCCATGCGGTAGAGCGTCATTTTGATCGACACAACGTCGGGGTCAGCACCCGCGCGCAGCAGCATCTTGATAAACGGGCGGATGCTCTGGTACGGGTAGGCCAGCAGCACGTCATGCTTGCGGACCTCGGTGTACAGGTCGTACCCTGCCGGGGCCTGCATGGGCTTTGCCGCGGGATAGAACAGCGCCGTGTGGCCGCCGTCAGCGGAGATGCGCCCGGCCAGCTTAAACAGCGAGCCGGAGTCGAGCGGCGACGTCTGGGTATAGCAGCGATCCGCGGGCACGACGAGCTTGTCCCGCAGGAATTTGACGATCTCCTGCGGGGCGTCCGGCCAGAATTGCAGGCGCACAGCCGCCAGCTTACGGCGCTTTTTCAGCAGCTCGCTCATGACATCGCGGAAGTCGACGTCGTGATCCATCATGCCCTCGTCCACCGTGATGTCCGCGTTGCGGGTCACGCGGAACAGGCACTGCTTCTGCACCGTGCTGGCGCTGAAAATCGTCGCAGCATAGTGGGCGATCAGCTCCTCCACAAAGGCAAAGCAGGTCGTCTCGCCGTCCTTGACAAAGAGTACCCGCTCAAACTGGCTGCTGACCGGCACGATGCCGTAGCTGATGCCCTCATTTTTGGAGTGGAGCTGGGCAATATAGTAAATGTCCTTGTTGTTCAGGAATGGGAACGGGTGGCGGGAATCGACGATCTGCGGGCTGAGCAACGGCAGCAGCTCGCGCTGGAAGTAGGTTTTCCAGAAATGCTCCTGCGGCTTGGCGAGCTTGGCGAAGTCTACCTTTTTGTAGCCCTCCTGCGACAGCGCCGAGACAAGATGCTGGAAGTATTTATCGCATTTTGCCTGCAATTCCGCCACGCGCGGCGTGATGGCAGCGATCTGCTCCGCCGCCGTCATGTGGGTGACGTTGTCGGTCTTATTGTTTTTGAGCAGCGTCTGGTCGTAGAGCGAGCCGACACGGACCATGAAGAACTCGTCCATATTGCTGCCGAAGATAGCAGCAAACTTGATGCGTTCGCCCAGCGGCACGGTCTTTTCCTTGGCAAGGGCCAGCACGCGGCTGTCGAAGTCAAGCCAGCTGAGTTCTCGGTTGATGAAGATGCTTTCCGGCTTTTTTTCCAAGTGTATCTCCTCCTAATGATTGGCAGCGGCCAGGCCCGCCCAGCTTTCTGTCATGCGCAGGGATATGCCCTTGACCGCAGCGGCGTCTGCCAGCGTGGCAAACGGGCCGTGCTCCTCACGGTAGGCTACGAGCGCAGCGGCCTTCCGGGGGCCAAGGCCCGGCAGGGCGGTCAGTTCCTCCGCCGTGGCCGTGTTGATGTCGATGAGGGTCGGTGCCTCCGGCGCGGCAGTGTGTACCGCCGCCGGGACATACGCAGCGGCAGGGCGCTGCGACTGCCAGACCGGAGCAATGAGGAACAGCGCCCCCGCCGCGATGAGCACCGCGGCCAGCACGGTCAGCACTGCCAATCTGCGCGTGGTCTGCATGGCCGATTCCTCACTTTCCGCCTGTTGAATTTTAATTATAGCATAGTATCCCAAAAAATACAGCCGATTTTTGCGGAATTTTACACAAAATATACAATTTGCAGACATCAGCGGCGGCGCGCGCCGGGCAGCGGCCCGGCATCGACCATGATGACGTCGGTGCCGATGGTGCGGATGCTCTCCCACGGGAGGATCAGGTCATCGTCGCAGCCCAGCAGACCGAAGCAGTGCGCCCGCCCGCGCAGAATGACCGATTGCAGCTGGCCGCCGTGCTCGTCAAAGACCACATCGTCGATGCGGCCCAGGTTCTCTCCGGTTTTCAGCTGGATGACGTCCTTGGCTGACAGATCGCGCAGGGTCATGGCGTGCCTCCCTTTCCGGTATTTCCGGTCTATTCTATGCCGGGAAAGTGAAATTGTTGCCTTGCCCTATCGCCCCGGGGCGTGTATAATAAAGGCAACACACACTGCCCCGCAGGGAGGTTTTTTATGTACAAGAATATTATTTTTGATTTCGGCGGCGTTGTCGTCAATTTTAATCCCAGGGATTTTCTGATGGACCACTTCATGAACCGCCGCGCCGAGGAGGAGACCTACGACATCGTCTTTGGCAGCCAGGAGTGGCAGGATCTGGACCGCGGCATCATCACCCGCGAGGAAGCCAATAAGATCATGCTGGAGAAGGCCGCCCACGCCAATCGCGTGTTTGAGGTGCAGACCTGCCTTGACGAGTGGTTCACGATGCTGGAAACCAATAAGACCACTGTGCAGATCATGCGCAAGCTGAAGGCCGCCGGGTACCGCCTGTACTACCTGACGAACATCCCGACGGACGTTATGGACGAGCTGCGCCAGCGGGAGTGGTTCTCGCTGTTTGACGGCGGCATTGCCTCGTGCGATGTACACCTGTGCAAGCCCGAGCCGGAGATTTTTACAACGCTGATGCAGACCTGCCACCTGGCCTACGATGAGTCGATTTTTGTTGACGACAACAAGGCCAACGCCCAGGCTGCGTACAATCTGGGGATCACCGGCATTTTGTACAAGAACCCGAAGTCCTTTACCCGCGCACTGGGAGCCTGCGGGATCGAGGTGGAATAGCAGAATGTAAAATGGCAGTCCGGATGGGCCGCCGTTTTTATGTGCAGAGAATGCAGGGGCGAGCATTGTTCGCCCGCAGGTCATGTGCGGCAGTGGCCAAACTCCCGGGCGGATATGGAATCCGCCCCTACCTTGTAGGGGTCGATGCTCGCCATCGACCCGGAAGATCCGTACTGCCGCAAGGCTTCAGCGGGCGAACAATGTTCGCCCCTACAAAGCATTTTTGATAATTAAAGCTCAGTTCGCGCAGATCTGTTCCTTGATATGGTTTAGCGCGGCCTTTTCCAGGCGGCTGACCTGGGCCTGGCTGATATGAATTTCCTCTGCCACCTCGGTCTGTGTTTTTCCCTCAAAAAAGCGCATGCCGATGATGTGGCGTTCCCTTTCGGGTAGCCGTCTCATGGCTTCGCTCAGGGAAATGTCCTCGATCCAGTTCTCCTCAGAGTTTTTCTTATCGCTGAGCTGATCCATCACATAGAGCGGATCCCCGCCGTCGGTGTACACAGGTTCATAGAGACTTACCGGACTCTGGATGGCATCCAGGGCATAGGTAATATCCTCCTTGCTGACACCCACCTCCTCGGCAATTTCGCAGAGTGTCGGCTCCTTTAAATTCTTCTTCATCAGACTTTCCCTGGCATAGATGGCCTTGTAGGCCGTGTCCCGCAGAGAGCGGCTGACCCGGATGGAATTATTGTCCCTGAGATAGCGTTTTACCTCGCCTAAAATCATGGGAACTGCGTAGGTGGAGAAACGGACATTCTGTGTTATATCAAAATTATCGATGGCTTTGATCAGGCCGATGCACCCCACCTGAAACAGGTCGTCCACATTCTCTCCCCGGTTGGAAAACTTGTGGATCACCGACAGCACCAGACGCAGATTGCCCTGGATCAGCTCCTCCCGGGCCTGCTTGTCCCCCGCCTTTGAGCGGCGGAGCAGTTCCTGGGTCTCCTCATTCTTCAGCACTTTCAGTTTCGCGGTGTTCACGCCGCACAGCTCCACCTTGTTCTGCATGCCAAAAACCTCCCGCCCAGGTGATACCGATAGTTCCAGTATCTCCTGGGCGGGTGGTTTCATACTGTTCCAAGGCTTGCAATATTTTTTAACGTCAGACGGCCTTCGATTGTTTTTGCATACCGAATGGGAGAACGGCGTTTTCCGGTCCTCCGGAACGCCGCGCCCCGCCGGCCGGTTACAGCTTGACGGAATCAAAGCGTGCGGCTTGTTTCCCCTTCTTTCTGATTAGACATGTATGCCATAGAGCAGGATGAACAGCAGCGCAAAGGCCATCCCCAGTCCGGTGAGAATCAGCCCGAACGCCAGGGACTGAACAAAGCCCCCTCCCCGGCGTGGGGCGTCCTCATAGTGGGCAAAGTGCTCGTCGTCCGCCGCCTGCTCCACCGAGGGCTGGGGGGCGTAGCGGCCGCCGGTCAGCCTCCGGACCGCCCCCTCCCAGCACTCCACCCCGTCCTGGTGAATCCGTCCGATCCACCGGGGCAGAGCCTGGAACAGCAGCCGGGGCAGCAGCCGGTCCACCAGAGTGGCCAACACCACCGCCGTCTTGGCCAGCAGGTCCAGAAGCGGGCGGTACAGCCCGTACTCCAGACTAAGCCCCGGCGGGATGGGGTCGAAATAGCGTTTTTTCCGCACCAGCAGCAGCCGCACCACCAGCACATAGACGACGGCGCCGATGGCCAGGGAGATCCCCGCCCCCTCCAGATTCACCGGGGAGAAGTAGTCCACCGGGTGGTCCGGGGCGTGGCCGTGGAGAAAGCCG
>OMFO01000873.1_pt1 | contig 8978 bp, 10 predicted proteins | sample 1645611 | NCBI WGS metagenome assembly OMFO01 (sample SAMEA103958147, study PRJEB25191) | human gut metagenome | biome: human-associated habitat [ENVO:00009003]; feature: intestine environment [ENVO:2100002]; material: feces | place: Germany | collected 2013/2015
AAGACTTACAAAAACAAGGAGACTAATTCATGACAAGTAATAAAACCAACGACAAACAAAAGCTTGACTGTGACGGTGATGGCCTGTTTACGGGCGGTAGGGCAGAGAATGTGCGTGAAGAAAATTCGGTGCTCTTTGAGGGACTTGCCAGTAATAGGCCCTTACAGGGCCAGATCAGACCTCAGGCTTAGCCGGAGGTTTTGATTTCGGGTTCCGACCTTGACAGATGCCGCCGAATCCGGTAATATAGTGGCGGAAATGCTCAAGATATTGGAGGGAATGCCCATGGACATTCAGCAGGCGGTGGCGGAGAACATCCACCGCATCCGAAAAGCGCAGAAGCTCAGCATCGACCGGGCGGCGGAGCTGTCCGGGGTGTCCAAGAGCATGTGGGGCCAGATCGAGCGGGGCCTGGCCAACCCCACGGTGTCGGTGCTCAGCCGGGTGGCCCTGGGGCTGCACGTCCCCCTGGAGCAGCTGATCGCCTGCCACGACGACCCGCCTACGGCCCTGTATCGGGCGGTGGACGTGGCCGGACAGCGGCTGTGCGGCGGAAAGGTCATCGCCTATCGCCTGTTCCCCTTTGACCCGGAGTCCCGCAGCGAGTCCCTCCAGCTGGACCTGTTCATCAGCGGCCGCTATGAGGGGCCGGACCGGATTCCCGGCTCCTGGGTGTATGTCACCTCCCTGTCCGGAACGGCGGAGGTCACCGCCGGCGGCGAGACCTATCGCCTGGAGAACCGGGACTGCCTGTCCTTCCCCGGCAGTCAGCCCTATTGCTATGAAAACGTCGGCAACAACACGGTCCGGCTTATCCAGCGGATCGTGTATAAAAAATGAGGCGTCCCGGCAAACTACGGGACAAGGAGGAGCGTATCATGTATAAGAATATCGAAAAGCAGACCGCCCTGGAGCTGCGGGAACAGGTGGACTATCAGGCCGGTCAGATCATCAGCCGCACCCTGGTGCAGAATGAGCTGATGAGCATGACCCTGTTCGCCTTTGAAAAGGGCGAGGAGATCAGCACCCACGCCGCCGGCGGCGACGCCATGGTGACGGTGCTGGAGGGCACCGGCCGCTTCACCGTGGGCGGGCAGGAGTTCCTGCTGCATGAGGGCCAGACCCTGATTATGCCCAAGAACATCCCCCACGCGGTCTATGGCCAGGAGCGCTTCAAGATGCTGCTGACCGTGTCGTTCTGAGAAAAGTCCTGAAAAAGCACCGCCGGAGGCAGCGCCTCCGGCGGTCTGTTTTCACGATTCCATGTGCTTTCCCAGGAAGGCGGACACGGTTTGGGCCAGCTTATACTCCCCCTCGCCGGGGACCTGGCCCTCCGCCGACAGGAACAGCACCAGGCCCAGCACGTCGCCCTCGCAGAGAATGGGCGCGGCCACGGCGGCGGTGTAGCGGTCGTTTCCGTCGGTGACGGGCAGGGGCTGGTCCGCGCCCTGGCAGCAGTAGATGCGGCGCTCCTCCATGACCCGGGACAGAGCCTCAGACAGGGACTTGCCCAGCAGCTCCCGCTTTCCGGCGCCGGTGATGGCGATCACGGCGTCCCGGTCGGTGACGGCGGCGGTGAAGCCGCTGGTGCGGTTGAGGGCGTCGCAGAACTGCGCCGCAAAGTCCTCCAGTCCCCCCAGCAGGGAATACTTCTTGAAAATGACCTCCCCCTCCCGGGAGGTGTAGATCTCCAACGGGTCGCCGTCACTGATAACATGGACACGGAAAACCTTGTCCTCGCGGTTTTTAGCGCTTTGGACGAGTTCTGTTTCGTAGGGGTCGATGCCCTCATCGACCCGTGGGCGGATGTGGGCATCCGCCCCTACAGATTGCAATTCGATATTTTCCGTGCCTTCACGAAAATTTGCGGCGTCCTCCGTTTCCGCGGGGAGCGTTCCGCAGCGCAGCAGCGTGTCGATGTCGGCTTTGAGCTTAATTTCAAGATGATCTTCATAGACGAGAATCTTGTCAATCAGCAGCTCCAGGTCGTTCCGCTCCAGCTTGTCCTTTTCCAGAATGTCGCGGAACACGTCGATGGCGGTCTTGGCCACGCGGTTCACCTGAATAATGGTGTTGCGCTTGTCGCTCAGCAGGTCGATCTGGTGGTGGATGCCGTCGATTTTCTTCTGGAGGTCAGCTTCCATCTCGTCATACAGCGCCTCGATGGAGGCTTCCTGCTCCGGCTTTTTCATAATCTCCCGGATGCGCTGGCGCTTCGTGACCTTCAATTCTTCGGTGAGATCGGCCAGCACCGCCGCCAGATTGTCGGCAGACTGTTCCGTTTCCGCCACCTGCTCGGTCTCTCGCTTTAATTCCTCGTTGAGCTGTTCGAGCATGGCGGCAGAGCTGTCCGCCAGCTTGCACACATAGCTTTTCAGCAGCTCGTCCAGTTTATCAACGCGGATGTGGTGGCTGGTGCAGCCCTTGAGGCCGCGCCGGTGATACGTCCCGCAGGTGTAGGCGGGGGCTAAGTCGCTGCGGCTCATGGCGAACAGCGGACTGCCGCAGTCGCCGCACTGCAAGAAGCCGGAGTACACGTTGTCGTTGATCTTCACGCCGCGATAGTTGCTGCGGCTGCGCTTTTCCCGCAGCGCGCGGGTGATGGCGAAGGTGCGGTAGTCGATGATGGCCTGATGGTGGTTTTCAATGACGATGTGCTCGTCGTCGTTGCGCCTTACATCCTTGCCGTTGATCTTGGCGCGGGTGTACTTGCCCTGCCGGAGCGTGCCGATGTAGAAATCGTTGTCGAGAATGCCCTGCACCGTGGCGATGGCCCACGCGTTCTTGGCCTCCCGCTTGGTCTTCTTGCCCGCCGCCTCCTTACGCATCCGCTCGGACATGCGCGGCGTGGGAACGCCCTGATCGGTGAGATAGTTGGCGATTTTCTTATAGCCCCAGCCGGCGTTGCTGTAGAGATCGAAAATCCTGCGGACGGTCTCGGCCTCGGTGGGGATGATCTCAAACTGCTTGTCCTCGGTGACGAGATAGCCGTAGGGCGCGGCGCAGATCCACTCGCCATCGTTCTGCCGCCGCTTCACAACACTGCGCACCTTGCGGGAGGTGTCCGTGACGGGCATTTCGTTCACAAGGAACTGAAACTGGATTTTCAGCCAGTCGTCGTCATTGGTGAAGTCCACCCCGTCACCGATGGAGATGATGCGCACGCCCGCGTCGCGCAGGTCTTCCAGCTCCACGAGGCCGCGCGAGTTGCGGCGGGAGAAACGGGAAAAGTCCTTGATGATGAGAATGTCGTATTTGTGCTGCATCAACCCCCGGCGCAGCTCCTGATAGCCCTCGCGCTGGTCGAAGGTGTAGCCGGAGCGGTCGCGGTCTTCAAAAAACATCAGCGTGCTGCCGGGAAAGTGGGTTTTTACATAATCTTCGATGATGGCCTTCTGGTTTTCAATGGAGATGTTCTTCTGCTCCTGCTCATCGTCTACGGAAATGCGGGCATAGCCCGCAATGTCAAATGTTTCGATCAATCTGGCTCACCACCCTTCAGATATTTTGCCATCTCCCGGTCAAACTCAGAGATGTATTCGGCGTCCTGTTTTTTGCGGAACTCCTCGTAAATTGCGCCGACCTTCTTTGCCGCCGCCTCCCGCGAGATATGCCCCTTGCTGTTGAGCACCTTGCGGCGGTTATTGGTGAGAAATCGGTCGGTTTCGTCCAGCCAATCCTGCATACTCATAAGCTGCTCATCCTCCGCCATCAACTCGGCGTAGTCGATAAACATGGTGACCAGCCGATTCAGATGGGCCAGCTCCTTTTCGTTCAGGTAGTTTTTTGCCACCAGCGTGTCGCTTTTGAGAATTTTGCCGTCCGGTGCACCCTTCCATGTGGTCAGGCCCATGGTGGGGCTGTCCAGCGTTGCCCGCTCGGAAATCAGCTCTGCCGCCGTCATGCCGGTGACGGCATAGTGCAGCTTGTTCTGCACGAAGGCATAGAACGCTTTCGTGGTTTCGCTGTTTTTGTCGTAGTCGTAGCTGCACTGCTCAAACACATCGGCAATTTTCTGGTAAGCCCGACGCTCGCTGGCGCGGATTTCCCGGATGCGCTCTAAGAGCTCATCAAAGTAATCCTTGCCGAACGGACGGCCGTTTTTCATCATCTCATCGTTGAGGACAAAGCCCTTTTGAATGTACTCCTTCAGCGTTTTCGTCGCCCACTGGCGGAAACGGGTGGCTTTTTTGGAGTTCACGCGGTAACCCACGGCGATGATGGCGTCAAGATTGTAAAAATCTACCGTCCGTTTTACCTGCCGCTCACCCTCCTGCCGAACTGTTTCCATTTTGGAAATAGTTGCATCACGGGAAAGCTCCTGCTCTTCATAGATATTTTGCAGGTGCTTTGAGACGGCCGGAACATTAACATCGAACAGTTCTGCCATGGCCTTTTGGGTCAGCCAGAAGGTTTCGTCCTTGAATACAACGCTGACATATTCTTTGTCGCTGCCGTTGCTATACAACAGGATTTCGCCCTGTCCCATCATTTCATTTCCCATTTGCATTCTCCTCTATTTGTTCCAACGTCGGTGAGGCGGTTTTTGCTGTCTGCTGCCCGCATTTTCAACTGGTGACGATTCGTCACCAGTTCACTCCCCTCCGTTTCTGTCGCAGTGGACATATGACACTTGTATCTTCACATAAGTTTATTATTTTAGATAATATTGTACACGATACTGATGCTCTTTGCAAGTCCAAAAAGAAAAAGGCGGAAGGGATTTTTCCCTTCCGCCCGAAGTTCAGCGCACCATGCCCGCGGCCTTCTGCTTTTTCGCCTGCTGCACGGTCTTCTCGGCGCTGCGGCGGCGGTTGAAGAGCAGCAGATCCCGCGTGTTCTCATAAAGATCGCCCTTGCCGGACTCGAACACAGCAACCATGTATTTCTTCGTCTTATACTTGGCGTAAATTTCCTTCAGCCCCTCCCGCAGGACGGGGTCAATTTTTTCTGCATTCGTCAGCCAGATTTCAACAAGCTTCTGATCGTCCCTGACGTTCATCTCCAAATAGAACCGACCTCCTTTAACAACCTTAGTTTCCTCATCTTTCCTGCGGCTTATGCGCGGCCACCTGCTTTGCCGCCTGCAAAATCTCCGGTGGCAAGACGTCCACCATGCGGTGCAGCTCGTCCAGCTCCCGGAGCTTTTCGTTGATCTCCAGTTTTTTCAGGACGCTTTCCTTGGAGGCAGCGCCCAGCTGCTTTTCGAGCGCCGCATTTTCGGCGGTCAGCTCCCTGTAAGCTGCGTCGTACTTTCTGAGCTTTGTCCGCATGGCCTCCGCGCCGGGGATGTACTTGTCCAACAGCGCTGCCAGTTCTTCCGCCTTGGTTTTCTTGTTGAACGGATTGGTGTCGTTCAGAATTGCCATAATCTGCTCCTTCCGCCGGTTCAGGTGAACAGCTTCCTTGAAAAGCCGCGGCGGAATGTGGGTGCGTCCGGTTTCGCTGGCGCTCTCGCCCCGCTCCAGATCGGGATATTTCTTGACCATGTGCTTCCAGAACTCATCCTGCCACCATGTCAGCTTTTTCTTGTTGCCGACAATCTCTTTGGCACTGAGCCGTCCATCCTCTGTCAGCGGGACAAAAGAAAGGTGCATATGGGGCGTTTTCTCGTCCATATGCACCACAGCGGATATGATTGTTTCTGGCTTCTGGTTTTGCTTGATGAAGTCCAACGCTTCAGCAAAATAGGCTTTGATCTCGCTGCGCTTCTTGCCTCTGAAAAACTCCGGACTGGCCGTCACCAGCGCCTCCACCACCCGCACACTGTCCGACCGCGTGCGGCAACCGGCCTTGGCGATCTGCTTTTCCGCCTCGGCGCGGTACTTGCGCTGCGGCGTCACCAGATGAAAATTCAGGTGGCTGCGGGACGTGTCCACATCGGGATTGCTGGCATATTTTTCCTTGGTGCGCTCGTTGTGGGATTCAATGTGCCCGATTTCCGGCCCCTTGTATTTGGCGAAGCGAAGGATAGCGTACTGTGCTTTCATCGACGCTTCACCCATACGATATCGCAGCCTAGCACGTCGGCCAGCTCCACGACCTCCTTATAGCGGATACTCTCCCGCTGCAATTTTGCCGAAAGATTGGAAACACTGTCGCTCCAATCGTATTCCTCGGCCAGCCGGTCCAACGCTTCCTGCATGGTAAAACCGGCGCGAATGATCTGTGACTTGATTTCGTTTCTGATATTCATAAAATCCTCCCTGAATTCTTGATATGAAAACAGCGAAGCTGATGCACGCTTTTGCAAATCGGCTTCGCTGTCTGGTGAAATGTTCTGTCTCTCCCAAATCCGTTGGAAATTCTGCATTCGATGCATTCCTCGCAGGTGCATGACATCGACTTTTCAGAACTGTGTGCCTTTTCTCCGAATCGTGCAGGGGCACGCCCATCCGTGAAGCTGGTGCACGGTTCCAAGCAGCGCGGCTTCGTGAAATGGTTTCGTTTCCACGCAAATTTCTTTCCGGTTCTCATCGCTCCTGAAAATACCCTCTTCTTTTCAGCTCCTTCGCAGCTGAACTGAAAATCATCCATCCCATCCGCCCATCTATCCGGGATGCTTGGGATGGATGGGATGGAGCTTTTTGCGTTTGCGCTCATAAAACCGGCGGTGTGACCAAGGCCTCGATGCCCCAGAAGCCGTTGACCCGCTTGCCGATGGCGTTCTGGATGTGATTGTCGTGCTCTAGGCCGAACTCATCGGCGTGCTTTTTGAGCGTCATGCTCACCGTCCGTGCGGCGAGCGGCTTGTAGGCGTTGTCATTGCACCACATGGTATAGATAGCGTACAGATTGGCCGATGTAATGGTGCTGTCGGCCTTCAGCCGGATATACCCCTCCGAGCGCAGGAACAGCAGCACATTGTCGGCCTCCCGCCGGGCATCCTCACGGTTTGCTTTCGTCTGACTGCTCTCTGTGAAGCGGAAGTTATTGGCCTGCAAGCGGCGCAGGCCTTCGAGACACCAGAGGAAGATGCCCTCGATCTCTCCGCAGAGCTTGTCCGCGAGAAAGGGGTCGTCCTCGCGGTTCGGCGGCCTTTTCTTCACCGACAAAATGAGCTGGCGGCGGTAAAAGCCGTCCGAGTGGTCGTAGAGCGATTCCAGATCGCCGTTGGAAAAGGCCAGAAACCGAACGTACATCTGCCCCTGATAGCTCTGCTCGCCCTTGCGCTCCAAGTCCATGGGCATTTCGGCGGTGATGAGGGATTTGAGGTAGTGGGTGGATTTCAGGGCTTCCATCTTCATGTCGTCATCCACCATCAGAAGCTCGTGCTCCAGATCGGCCCGGGCAAAGGGGCTGCGCTCTACCTTGGCGATGCTGCCGTTCTTCAGATTGCCGCCCAGCAGCTTCTGCATTACCACGCCGATGCGGCTTTTGCCTTCGCCGCCGTTGCCCTTCAGCAGCATCATGACTTGCCCGCGATTTGTTGGAATCAGGCAGTAGCCGAGATATTCCTGCAGGGTCAGAATGTCCGTCTCCTCCAGCAACTCCGACAAAAAACGCAGCCAGTGAACCGGCTGCGGCGCGTTGGGATCAAATTTAACCGGCAGGCGGTTGCGGCAGAACTCCTTTTCGGGTCGGAACGCGCCGCTGAGGAACAGCGTGCCGTTGGACACGTGAATCCGATCCTCGTGCAGGGGCAGGTCCGGCGCATAGGCTTCCAGCTTAAGCATTTCCAGCAGGCCGGAGGCGCGTTTTGCAAGACCGCAGCTGAAATGCGGTCGGAGCATTTCGTAAATCTGCTTTCGGATGCTCTCCTCATCGGTGATGCGGCCATCCACGGTAAAAAAGCTGCCGCTGACGCATACCATGGGGTGCGCCGCCAGTAAATCCTCACAGAACAGCACCTCGTTGAAGTGCTTGTCCTGTATCCAACGCGGCGTTTCAATCCTGTCCATGTGCGTCCTCCTTGATTTGGCGGTTCCGCGCTTCCATGAGCCCAAGGCGGTTGTCTTTCTGCATATCGGCCACTACCTCTGCGCGTTCCTTCGGTGCGCCGGAAGTCAGAATATCCAGCATATTCCCAATACGCTCCAGCATGTGGCACGCTTCCACGTAACGCGGGTCAACAGGGTCATCCGGCGACTGCGGCGCACAGTGCTCCTTCCAGTCCTGCAAGATGCCGAAGTAATCCCGCAGAACCCGAAAACAGTGACGTTCGGCTTCCGCCTGCGTCTTTCCGCGCTTCAACCTCACCAGAACGGACGGCTTCTGCTCGGCAACGCCAAAATCCTCTGCCAGTTTCTTGGCAGCTTCCGCTGGCGGCAGGTGAAAAAGCCTCGCCACAAAGTCGATCACATCTCCGTGGGCTCCGCAACCGAAGCAGTAGAAGTAATCCTCATTCAGCTTCATGCTGGGCGTGTGGTCGGCGTGGAAGGGGCAGCAGACCATGTTGCCGCGGTTTACTTCCAATCCGTAGTATTCGGCAGCCTCTTTCACGGAAATTGCCATCTTGATTTGTGTAAATAAATCCATACCTGTTTCCTCCTATAAAATAATTGAACTTCGCCGTTCTGCCCGATGCCGTTCCTGCCCGAGAATCTCACTCCGGCGTTTCGTTCTCCTTGGCACGCGGAATGCGGTACTTCGCCGGAAAACATATCCTCATCGGATGGTCATGAAATTTTCAAGGTGCTGCGTAGGTTATGGCTAAATTTTAGTAAGAAAACAGGCCCTTTCCCGTATATCCAAGAGGTAGGAAAAGTGGGAGAGACGGCGGATTTTCCACGCTTTTAGACAAAAGCGAAAAAGTGTGATATCATACAGGAAAAGTCGAAATGGAGGTGGGTGTATGCAGGTTAAGCTGACAATCGGAGAGCGTTTGAAAGATTTACGAGTCGCGAAAAAGTTGACCTTAGAGCAGCTTTCCGCTGAGGTGGGCATCTCAAAATCCGCGCTTGGCAAATATGAATCGGATAACGGCAAGGACATCAGCCCGTACAGCATTTCGATGTTGGCGGACTACTATGGCGTTT
>OMFO01000884.1_pt1 | contig 8829 bp, 8 predicted proteins | sample 1645611 | NCBI WGS metagenome assembly OMFO01 (sample SAMEA103958147, study PRJEB25191) | human gut metagenome | biome: human-associated habitat [ENVO:00009003]; feature: intestine environment [ENVO:2100002]; material: feces | place: Germany | collected 2013/2015
CTCACCTCTGGGCGGTGTACCTAATCAAAGGGGCACTTTCTATAGGCAAGCTGCCTATATCGCCATATTGCCGTTATTTTCTTCTGTCTGCAAGCTAACAGACAAGCATAATGACTTTATGTAGTTCTTTTGACAATAGTTTACATTTATGGCTATTGACGGATAGCTGATATTCGGAATAGATAGCTAAATAACTGAATTGTAGCGATTAATAAAGCTGTCGAAGTGATAGCTATAAACTTATTAGAAAGCAAAAATCAGTAATAAAAAAGGCAATCAGTCATCCTTCTGCTCTTGTGAACCCGTTTTGACGTAATGAATTATCGTGAATACTCTATAAATGAAAAAAGTCCATTGCCTTTAGTAGGCAACAGACTTTCTTCTTTATCTGGAACAGTTTTTATGCTGCTTTTTTGTTCCATAAAGCATTAAGTTTTCTATTTATGATGGTCTCTTTGCTATCGCCGCCTCTTGTACCTTTTGTTTTCTCTATATCAGTAGCTTTTTCCCTATCTATATTTCCAAGAAAATCAGACATCTGTTCTTCAAATTCAGCTTTGCTGCCCTCAAAGTCATCAGCCTTGCTGATTATCCAGTCCGGCAGATTCCTACTTTTCAGAAAATCTTCGTCAAAAGATTTTTTTGCAGCGGCTATTAACTTCCGTCCTCTTTCTATTCCATTCTCCTTTCGGAGGGCTTCTGATATTTGCCCGTTCATAGCATTAGCTAGAACGCTTTTAGTAACCTTATTGCTAAAGGTAAGCCACTTTACTGTAGAATCTAATGAATACCCTTTCGCTGTTAGCTCATTTATCGCTTCCAATAGTGGCAATTTTTCTTTAATAACCATTGCTGCCCCCTTTCCGTAATCGGCTGATTTCCATGGGTCTGTTGCGACATTTATTTCTGCCAACATTTCTGCAATGGAAATATTCTCTTGTAAAGGGTACATAACATAAAAATCACCCTCATACTCATCGTCAGACTTCCGCAGTTCCAAGTATGCCTTAAATCTATGGTTTGCATCCACCAATACCACATATTTGTCTGCATTCTCATAGGTAATTGCTTTACCTGTTTCAAAGTCCACGACCTCCAGCCCCTCATCAAGTGCTTTTTTGGCACTTATGATGATAGCTGCCGAAAGCATTCCACATTTTTTTAAAGACTTCTTCTTCTCCTTAATATTCTTTTCAGAGAAATCTCTGTTTCCAGCTAGTCTTGCTACTTTGATACCTTTGCTTGACAACATTGCCAGTGTTAAAACTTGAAGAGTATTTTCTTCTATCATAATTTCTTTAAGGGCTACCCAGTAGAAAAAACTCTTTTCTACTTTCGTCCCTATCTCCTGTGAGACGATGCAAAGGTAAATAATATTTTGAATTGAACAATATTTAATACATTGATTATCAGATAATTATACGTGTGTCAAAAGAGGGCTATTTTCAACACACCTACCTTAAACACTTAAAAAAGGGTATGTTCCGTATTAGCCATAAATGACACCAATAGTAGTATATTTATAATTCTCATATCTTCTAATAAGGTTTTTCAAGAAGTTCCTCTTTTCATTAGTGGCAAGGTCGTATTCTTGATAGAATCTTTCATCATCTGATAGTCCCAATATCTTTATCATTCTGGAAATAAGCAACATTTTGTCTATAGACTTGGGGTAAGGTGGCATTGCTGTGTAAGGAGTTAAAAAAAACTTCATCATTTTAGTGAACAAAGCATACATGGGAGTTTTGTCTATGGTAACTTTTTCATTTAGCATTTTCTTTAAGTCAAGTTGCCCTCTGTAGAGTCCGTTGTTCTCCATAAGTTCTTTATATACGGCTAAAGCCATTCCGATTTCCTTAATTGTAGGTTTGTCAGCTATGACATATTTTTGTTTCCCCTCTAGTTTGAAGATTAATTCGGCATTTTTTCCATTGGGCATTTCATTTATTCTACCTACCAATTCTTGAATCCGTTCATTAGATGTTTCAGCAGGCATGGCATCAACGCATTTATCCAGTACCACATCTTTTATAAAAAGTGCTAGATACCAGAATTTGCTAATATCTATATGATATGAGTTTAATACGTCCAAGATTTCTTCTGATTTCAGATATTCATTCTTGAAACGGACATCTAAAGGTCTATATCTATTTTTTGATTGTGAGTATTGTTCAAAGGTTGTATTACACATACCCATCTCTTTGGCTCTCTTATATCTTTCTTCAATAGTCAGATTTCTTTCAAAATATCTATTGGAGAATATAGCAGGTGCGGAAGATTCTACGGGTATCATTCCCTTATCTGTTTCTTCATAACTAGGCAGGAAGTGGTTGGCTACTTCCCACACATACTCTAAAAGTGGCTCATTTAGACACTTATAATTCTCAGTCCAATTTACTTTCAAGTCTGGAAGTTCCTCTATCTGGTATAATCTTTCTTCTGGCACGGTATATCCATTATTAGTTGTATTGCAAAATAAAAGAAAAGTCTGCAATTTTTCCAGAATACAGCCTATTCATTTGATATGATAAATCTTTGTTAAGACTTACTTTAAAATGCGCTATTGTCTTTTTTCATATTCTTCTATCATTTTGTCAATACTATTATTCTCCGCTTCATTGTCTTCCACCAACCATGTATATTCAATCTCTTCTTTAGTATATATTTTATCTATAACATTCAACTTCAGCTTCTTGTATTCATATTTCTGCCAAAGTTCCGCATCTTTATAGGAATATGCAATATTCCAAACTAAAGAATCTATTTTATCCAGATGTTCCTTTATGACACTCTCTTTACCTTTCAAATTTTCTGCTATTTCATTCAATTTAGAAGTATTTTTTATGGTTGATATAATTTGCTTCATTTCAGCCAACTGATATATATCTATTCCATTGCTCTGCATATCCTTGATTTGAAGTATCTTATTTATATCAAATAGGTAATCAAGCACTTTCGTCTTGTCTTTCTTCACTCCTGCATACCCCTCAAATAACTTTTGATTATCTTCTTCATCGGCATACCTAAGAATTTTATCAGGGTTATTCCTTATTGCATCTTTGAATATCTTATAATCTTTAGGGCTTACAATCTTTGTGTAATGCTCTACCATATCTGTTGTTTCATGCCCGGAATATGTTTGTATCTTCCGATTATCCCATCCTCTAAGTTTTAATAGAGTTATAAAAGTTCTTCTCCCCGTATGGGACTTTATACATTCATAACGTTCTTTTTCTTCCACCTCAACATTTGTATTCTCGCCACTATGCCTTGTTACCAATTGTTTTCCTTTGATACCTGCTGCCTTTGCTATTTTTTTTAATAGCTTATTGAAGTAATCAACTGTCACTTTACAAGGCTCTCTATTTTTATATTCAGCCAATATTTCTTTAGTAAGCTCAAATACAATATCAAATTCCACTTTCTTGGCGGTCTTCCCTTGAACTAATTGCATAGACATTGTATTATTTTGTACCTCAATGTCTTTTAGAACTTTATCTATATCACTATACCTTTGCCCAGTCAGACATTCTAATAAAAATAACGCCAATGTATCTTTATACTTGGCATCACTAATATTATGCCAATAATCCCACAGAAGTAAGACCTCATCGTCTCTTAATGCTATCTCATCTATATTTTTAGTAGCTTTATCTTTTACAGTCCACGTTTTATAATTCCAGTCATTCAACGTTTGCAATTTCATAACATCATTTTCTACTGCAAACTTATTAAGCATTGTAGATAATTGAGATATTTGCTTATTAATGTAGTTCAATGATAAATGACCGTCTTTCGTTGGCGCATCATCTATTTTTCTTAGAAACTCATAAAAGCCTTTCACATACTTCTTATCCATTTCGTCAAAGGAGGTTATTGCGTGCCCCTCTTTCATATATCTATCCAAGTTCTTAATACCGTTTGAATAGTCTTTCTTGGTACTTGCAGACGCACCATTATATGATGCTAACTGATTATTAAGAAATGCTATGCAGTCCATAGTCTTAATCTCTTTCTTCTTATATATGTATTGTCTTAATAAAACCTCGCTATTACCTATTTCGTCAGGACATTCACAAAGGTAGTTTTTAAATTCGGAGAAACGACTTTTCAACTCTGCTATTTTTTCATTTGCTATAGAATTGTTCTTGTTGTCTAATTCGCTTAAACGTACACTTATATATGCTTCTTGCTTTTTGGTATTCCAATGGTCTGGATATACCTTGACCCCAGTGGCAAAACGGTGTTTCTTGCCATTCATTACTATAACATAATAAATAGGAGTGGGCTTTTCTCGCTTAGGAGTTCTTAGATAAAAATTGCCTTGCAGTTCTTTGATGAATGTCTGTTGCATACCATTTGATATTATTAATGAATAATGCCGATATGGTATTCCATACTGGTATTCCAGCATGGTGTTCCATTATCGTATTCAAATGGAATGTTCGTACCTCGGAGGGGAATCGAACCCCTATCTAATGTTTAGGAAACATCTATTCTATCCGTTGAACTACCAAGGCAAATATAAGAACGCACGGTCAGCCCGTTAGGAAACTTCTATTCTATCCGTTGAACTACAAGGCCCTTTTATGGCTACAAAGGTACTCCTTTTTGTTAAAATGGCAATATGAAAGATCGAAAAATGTCTTAAGTGGGAAGAAAATAATCCTTTCTTTGTTGTTTTGTTGTTTTTTGTCTGTTTTTTATAATCTAATAATGTTATTATTCTGCTATGAACTTTCATGTTGTTTATAAAACATGGATAAAAATAATAAATTGTAAAAATGAATCGTTTTTGCTGCTGTCATAATGATAGAAATTTATGCTTTTAAACAGGTAATTATCTCTACTTTTTCTTAGCTTGGAAATAAATAAACCTTTAATTTTGTACATTTTGATATTCAAACGTAGTTTGACAGCGGAATATTTTGTCCTTTGACAGAACTTTCCGAACTTTGCAAACAGTGAAATTTTGTAACCCTAAATAATAAGTTATGGCAGATGAAATGATAGTCAAGGAGTTGGACCAAGTGGTGGTCCGTTTCTCAGGCGACTCAGGCGATGGTATGCAGCTGGCCGGAAATATCTTTTCTAATATTTCGGCTACAGTGGGAAATGATATCAGTACATTCCCCGATTACCCGGCGGATATACGTGCCCCGCAAGGTTCGTTGACCGGTGTGTCAGGTTTCCAGGTGCATATTGGTGCGGGTAAAGTTTTTACTCCTGGTGACAAATGCGACGTATTGGTCGCAATGAATGCCGCTGCATTGAAAACACAATACAAATTTGCGAAGTCCACAGCTTGTATCATTATTGATACAGATTGTTTTCAGAAATCAGATCTGGACAAGGCGGCTTTCAAAACAGACAGTCCGATTGAAGAAATGGGTATTAAGCAGGATGTAATTGCTGCTCCTATTTCACAGATGGTGAAAGACTGTCTGGCAGATACAGGCATGGACAACAAGTCAATGTTGAAATGTCGTAATATGTTTGCTTTGGGATTGGTTTGCTGGTTGTTTAATCGTGACCTGGCGGTTGCTGAAAATTTTTTGCGCGAGAAATTTGCAAAGAAGCCGCAAATAGCTGAAGCGAATATTAAAGTGATACACGCCGGATATGATTATGGCCACAATACCCATGCGTCTGTGGATCATACTTATAAGGTGGAAACTAAGTCTAAAGTCCCCGGAAAGTATATGGATATCAGCGGAAACAAGGCTACGGCTTATGGCTTGATCGCTGCTGCCGAGAAAGCAGGCCTGCGTTTGTTCTTGGGATCTTATCCCATTACTCCGGCAACAGATATTTTACATGAGCTTTCTAAACATAAATCATTGGGAGTGACTACTGTTCAATGTGAAGATGAAATTTCAGGTTGCGCTACGGCTATCGGTGCCTCGTTTGCAGGTGCGTTGGCGGCTACTTCTACTTCGGGGCCGGGTGTTTGTCTGAAATCAGAGGCTATGAATCTGGCTGTTATTACAGAATTACCATTGGTGGTTATTAATGTACAGCGTGGCGGTCCTTCTACTGGTTTGCCTACTAAGTCTGAGCAAACAGATTTATTGCAGGCTTTGTTTGGCCGTAACGGTGAATCTCCTATGCCGGTCATTGCCGCAGCTTCTCCAACTCATTGTTTTGATGCTGCTTATGATGCTTGTAAAATTGCCTTGGAACACATGACTCCGGTGGTGTTGCTGACTGATGGTTTTGTAGCAAATGGTTCCGGCGCATGGAAATTGCCTGATCTGGCAAACTATCCGGCTATTAACCCACCCTATGTTACTCCGGAAATGAAGGATAATTATACTCCTTACAAGCGTAATACTGAAACAGGTGTCCGTTATTGGGCATTGCCGGGACAGGAAGGTTATATGCATATTTTGGGAGGCTTGGAAAAAGACAGTGATACAGGTGCTATTTCTACCGAGCCTGAAAACCATAATTTGATGTGCCGTTTGCGTGCCGAGAAGATTGCTAAAATTCCAGTGCCTGATGTTAAGGTGCAAGGCTGCGTAGAGGATGCAGATTTGTTGATAGTGGGTTTCGGTGGAACTTACGGTCATTTGTATTCAGCAATGGAGGAAATGAACCATGCAGGCAAGAAGGTTGCTTTGGCACATTTTGTTCATTTGAACCCGCTGCCTCAAAATACGGCAGAAGTGCTGAAGAAATATAAGAAGGTAGTCGTGGCTGAGCAGAATCTTGGTCAGTTTGCCGGATATCTCCGTATGAAAGTGGACGGATTTGTTCCTTATCAGTTTAATGAGGTAAAAGGCCAGCCGTTCGTAGTCAGCGAGTTAGTTGATGCTTTCACTGAGATTTTAAATAAATAATAACCGTAAAGAAAGTAAAGACTATGAACGAATATACAGCAAAAGATTTCAAAAAGGGACAACCTCGTTGGTGTCCGGGTTGTGGTGACCATTTTTTCTTGGCTTCGCTGCACAAAGCGATGGCTGAATTGGGAGTGGCTCCTCATGATACTGCCGTTATTTCGGGTATCGGATGTTCCAGCCGCCTGCCTTATTACATGAATACATATGCCATGCAGACTGTGCACGGTCGTGCGGCAGCTATTTCTACAGGCTGCAAGGTGGCTAATCCAAAGATTACTGTTTGGCAGATTTCAGGGGATGGTGATGGGCTGGCTATTGGTGGAAATCACTTTATACATGCCGTTCGTCGTAATATCGACTTGAATATGATTTTGTTGAACAACCGTATATATGGTTTGACCAAAGGACAGTATTCTCCGACTTCTCCCCGTGGATTTGTTAGCAAATCATCTCCTTACGGCACTGTGGAAGATCCGTTTCATCCGGCTGAATTATGTTTTGGTGCGCGTGGACGTTTCTTTGCCCGTGCGGTAGCTACGGATGGTCCTGGTACAGTGGAGATTCTGAAAGCTGCTGCCAATCATAAAGGTGCGGCTGTATGTGAAATTCTTCAGAACTGCGTCATTTTTAATGATGGAACACACGAATCAGTATATACGAAAGAAGGTCGTTCAAAGAATGCCATTTATTTAGAACACGGTAAACCGATGTTGTTTGGTGTAGACAAAGAATACGGGCTGATGCAGGAAGGTTTCGGACTGAAAGTGGTAAAGCTTGGTGAGAATGGTGTGACGGAAAAAGATATTTTAGTGCACGATGCTCATTGTATGGATAATACTTTGCAGTTGAAACTGGCATTGATGGAAGGACCGGATTTTCCGGTTGCATTAGGGGTGATCCGTGATGTGGAGGCGCCTACTTATGATGACGCTGTTAATGCACAGATTGAAGAAGTGGCCGCAAAGAAAAAATATCATAATTTCCAGGAATTACTGATGACAAATGATATTTGGGAAGTGAAATAAGATTTTTCATCTTCCCTGTAGGGACCAGATCTACAGAACTGTTTTAAAAATTAAATGGTTAGTAATAGGCTGTGAATAATTGCCGGTTACTAACCATTTAATTTAGAATTTTAGTGTGTGCAAGCGAACACACGTGAAACTGTCTTTATAGTTTGAGCCCTAAAGTTTCTCGCCGAATGCTAAATCACCGGCATCCCCCAATCCCGGAACAATGTATTTGTGCTCGTCCAAGACAGGGTCTATGGCGGCACACCATAATGTGACATCATCGCCGGGAAAAAGTTCTGCCATATGCTTTACCCCTTGTTGGCTGGCAATGACACAGGCCATTTGCAATTTAGCGGGTTTGCCTTTGGTAAGGAAAGCTTTCCAGGCAAGTTCCATGCTTTCACCGGTGGCAAGCATGGGGTCAACGAGAAGCAAGGTCCTGTCATTCAATGAAGGGGCGGCGATGTATTCAATGTGCACATCTACAATACGGTGCTCGTCATCCTTGTAAAAACGGAATGCGGAAACGAAAGCGTTGTCGGCATGGTCGAACATGTTCAGAAAACCGGTGTGCAACGGCAGTCCGGCACGGAATACCGTTGCAATCACTATTTTGTCATCGTGTGTGCTGGCCGTGGCAGTTCCCAAGGGTGTCTGTACTTGCTTTACGGAATAGGTTAGTGCTTTACTCATCTCGTATGCCATGATTTCTCCTATTCTTTCAATATTTCTGCGGAAACGCATACGGTCATTTTGAACATGTATATCGCGCAATTCCGCTACATATTGGTTTAGGAGAGAATTGCCTTCACTGAGATTGATGATTTTCATATCTATGCTTTTGTTATATTGTTGACTTTGACCTGCAAAGAAACAAATAATTTCTAGATTTGTAAAGTACGAATTGCATTTTTGTTACACAAATATAAATATTTGATTATTACGGAAATTTTTCTCTAATAACTTCTTTT
>OMFO01000885.1_pt1 | contig 8827 bp, 9 predicted proteins | sample 1645611 | NCBI WGS metagenome assembly OMFO01 (sample SAMEA103958147, study PRJEB25191) | human gut metagenome | biome: human-associated habitat [ENVO:00009003]; feature: intestine environment [ENVO:2100002]; material: feces | place: Germany | collected 2013/2015
TGCCCTCATCAGTCAGCGGGCGGGGCCGCTGACAGCTTCCCCCGAGGGGGAAGCCGCTCGTTCCCAAAAGTCTCTCTTTCACACGAAAGGGAGGCTTTTTTATTTACAACCTATGGACGTAACTGCAATTTTATGGTATACTATATCGGTTAAAGTGGGGAGGTATAGGACTATGCGCGTTTTGGGCATCGACCCGGGGTATGCCATTGTGGGCTGGGGCGTTGTGGAGTACACCAGCAACCGCTTTGCACCCATCGGCTACGGGGCGGTCATCACCGAGAAGGACACGCCCTTTGAACAGCGCCTCGTTGAAATTTATGAGAGCGTATTCGACATCTGCAAGCGCTACCAGCCCGAGGCCCTCTCCATCGAAAAGCTGTACTACCAGCACAACCAGACCACCGTCATCGGCGTGGCCGAGGCCCGCGGCGTCATTCTGCTGGCCGCGGCGCAGTGCGGCGTGCCGATCTACGAATACACACCCATGCAGGTCAAGCAGGCCATCACCGGCTACGGCAAGGCCGTGAAGAAGCAGATTCAGGAGATGACCCGCATAATGCTGCACCTCGAGTCCGTCCCCAAGCCCGACGATACCGCCGACGCCCTCGGCATGGCGATTGCCCACTGCCATTGCAGCCGCAGCCGGTTGATGGGGACACCGGTGAGATAATCCCTTGCCTTCCCCCAAGGGGGAAGGCTTTCCACCATACAAAAGAAGGACACACCATGATCTACTGCCTTACCGGAAAAATCATCAAGAAAACGCTGGATTCCGTCGTCATCAGCTGCGGCGGGGTCGGCTATTTTGTCCAGATCCCCGCCACCACCGGCGAGGCCCTGCCCCCCGCCGGGCAGGAGGGGACCGTTTATACGATTATGAACGTCACCGAGAACGACGTCTCGCTCTACGGCTTTGCTGCCGAGGAGCAGCGCGACTGCTTTAAGATGCTGACCGGCGTCACCGGCGTCGGCCCCAAGGCTGCGCTGTCTATCCTGTCCATCATGACGCCGGAAAAGATCGCGCTGGCCGCGTCCAGCGGCGACCACAAAGCGTTCACCAAGGCCGCGGGCGTCGGGCCGAAGCTGGCCCAGCGCATCACGCTGGAATTGAAGGACAAGGTCGGCAAGGGGCTGGCCGCGGGCACGGGCTTCTCCGGCAATGTTGCTGCCCCGGCCCCCAGCTCTGCGCCCGCGCAGGCCGTCGCCGCGCTCGTCAGCCTGGGCTATGCGCCGTCGGACGCTGCCGCCGCCGTGGCCCGCGTCGACGAGACCCTCTCCGTGCAGGAGATCATCACCATCGCGCTGCGCAGTCTGTCGCGCGTGTAACAGAAGGGGAGTGCCGAATTGAACCAGGAATACACCGTGGACCCCAGCCGTCTCGTCAGCCCCGATATGACCCCCGCCGACACGGAGGAAGTCAGCCTGCGCCCGAAAACCCTGGACGATTACGTCGGTCAGGAGAAGGCCAAGGGCAACTTAAAGGTCTATCTGCGGGCGGCGCAGCAGCGCGGCGAGCCGATGGACCACATCCTGCTCTACGGCCCGCCGGGCCTGGGCAAAACCACGCTCGCCGGCATCGTGGCGCAGGAGATGGGCGTACAAATCCGCATCACGTCCGGCCCCGCCATCGAGAAGCCCGGCGACCTGGCCGCCCTGCTGACGAACCTGCAGGAGGGCGACATTCTTTTTATTGATGAGATCCACCGCCTGTCGCGTCAGGTCGAAGAAGTCCTGTACCCGGCTCTCGAGGATTTCGCGCTGGACATCATGATCGGCAAGGGGCCGAGTGCCCAGAGCATCCGCATCAATCTGCCGCGGTTCACGCTGGTGGGCGCCACGACCCGCGCGGGCCAGCTGACCGGGCCGCTGCGTGACCGCTTCGGCATCCTGCTCAAATTAGAGCCCTACAGCCCCCGGGAGCTGGGCCGCATCATCCTGCGCAGTGCGGGCATTCTGGGCGTGCCCATCACCGAGGAGGGCGCGCTGGAGCTGGCCCGCTGTGCCCGCGGCACGCCGCGTATCGCCAACCGTATGCTCAAGCGCGTGCGCGACTTTGCCACCGTGCAGGGAGACGGCACAATTGACGAGGAGACCGCCATTGCCGCCCGCAAGTGGATGGACATTGACGAGCTGGGTCTGGACGAGCTGGACCGCAGTGTCCTGCGCGCCATCATTGAGATGTACGGCGGCGGCCCCGTCGGTCTGGAAACGCTGGCCGCAGCCCTGGGCGAGGAGAGCGTCACCCTGGAGGACATCTGCGAGCCGTACCTGATGCAGATGGGCATGCTGACCCGCACGCCCCGTGGCCGCTGCGTGACCCGCCTTGCCTATGAGCACCTGCACATGGCCGTGCCGAAGCGCTTTGACGACGAGGATTCCGGCCAGACGAGTATGTTTTAAATAAGGAAACGTGCGAGCTATAAGCAAACGGGTAGAGCCCTTCCGGGCTTCGCTTCGCTCGCCCACCTCCCCTGTGAGGGGAGGCTTTTGCGCGGGCACTGCCCGCGAGAAAGGCGCCCCACGAAGTGGGGTACTCCCCACAGTGTGGGGAGATGTCGCGGAGCGACAGAGGGGCCCGGGTCCGAAGGTCTGGCCGAGTTTACGAGGCCTGAGGGGCTCTGCCGCTTGGCCTTAACCACAAAATTCATCGAACCAACACATATAGAAAAGGAGAATCGCCTATGCGCCCTGCTGATTCCTGGCGGGATTATGAGCTGCTGGACGCTACCAACCACAACCGGTTGGAGCGCTGGGGCCAGACCCTGCTGATCCGTCCCGACCCGCAGGTCATCTGGAAAAACGACGAGACCAGCCCGCTGTGGGCCAAGGCCGACGCTGTCTATTACCGCTCTGCCAAGGGCGGCGGGCAGTGGAATTACCACAAAAAGCTGCCGCAGAAATGGCAGATCCACTGGAACGATTTGACGCTGATCGTCAGCCCCACGGGCTTCAAGCACACCGGCGTTTTCCCGGAGCAAGCCGTGAACTGGGCATGGTACCAGGAAAAGATACGGCAGGCTGGCCGTCCCATCCGCGTGCTGAATCTGTTCGGCTACACGGGCGGCGCAACGCTGGCATGCCTGGCCGCGGGCGCGTCCGTCACCCATGTGGACGCCAGCAAGGGCATGGTCGCCTGGGCGCGGGAGAACGCTGCCGCCAGCGAGCTGGCAGACCGCCCCTGCCGCTGGATCGTGGACGACTGCGCCAAGTTCGTGCAGCGTGAGATCCGCCGCGGCAGCCGCTATGACGCTGTCATCATGGACCCGCCGAGCTATGGCCGCGGCCCGGGCGGCGAGATCTGGAAGCTCGAGGACAACGTCTACGACCTCATCACGCTGACTGAGCAGGTGCTGAGCGACGACCCGCTGTTCTTCGCCATCAACTCCTACACCGAGGGTCTGAGCCCCGCGGTCATGGAATACATCGTCAAAACGACGCTTTGCCCCGTCAAGGGCGGCCACACCCACTGCGACGAGATCGGTCTGCCGGTCTCCGCCACAGGCGGCGTGGTGCCCTGCGGCGCAACGGCCATCTGGGAGAAATAAGCCATGCCGAATCAGGAACCGATGATCAAAGTACAGGACGTCCGCTTCCGCTACGACCCCGAGCAGCCCAAGTACGCTGTGGACGGCGTGAGCCTGGACATCCGTCGCGGCGAGTTCGTCGCCGTGCTGGGCGCGAACGGCTGCGGCAAGTCCACGCTGGCGAAGCACTTCAACGCCATTCTGCTGCCCGAGGCCGGTACCGTGCTGGTCGAGGGCATGGACACCCGCAACGAGGACCATCTCTACGATGTGCGCCAGAAGGTCGGCATGGTGTTCCAGAACCCCGACAACCAGATCGTGGCGACCATCGTCGAGGAGGACGTGGCCTTTGCACCGGAGAACCTCGGCGTGCCGCCCGAGGAGATCCGCACCCGCATCGACGAGGCCATGAAGCTGGCGGGCATCTATGAAAAGCGCGAGGCTGCGCCGTACAAGCTGTCCGGCGGCCAGAAGCAGCGCGTCGCGATTGCGGGCGTTATCGCCATGCGGCCCGACTGCCTTGTTATGGACGAGTCCACCGCCATGCTGGACCCCCATGGCCGCGCGCAGGTCATGAAAACCATCCACCAGCTGCGGGCGGCGGGCATCACGATCGTGTCCATCACCCACTACATGGAGGAGGCCGCCCAGGCAGACCGCGTGCTTGTCATGAGCCGGGGCCGCATCGTCATGGAGGGCACGCCCGAGCAGGTGTTCAGCCAGACCGAGCGGCTGCACGGGTATCACCTCGATGTCCCGCAGGCCGCCGAGCTGCGCGACGAGCTGGTCAAGGCCGGGATCCCGATGCCGGAAAATGTCATTACCCCCGACGCCTGCGCGGAGGAATTATACAAGCTGCTGAAATAAAGGCCACCTTCCCCCTTGGGGGAAGGTGGCCGAGGCCCCGCCCGAGGCCGGATGAGGGGCGAGCTTGCCGAGGTATCCCGTTTATGGGAAATCGCCGCGAAGCCGCCCCTCATCAGTCGGCAGGCAGAGCCGCCGACAGCTTTCCCCAAGGGGTAAGCTACTCTGACGAAAAACTCCCACGTATGCCGGAACGGCACCGCAACCGGGCTGTATCCGGCGGGAAAGGAACAACTATGTCCGAAATCATTCGTGTTGAAAACCTGAGCTACATCTATAACCAGGGTATGCCCGACGCAACGAAGGCGCTGGATGACGTGTCCTTCACCGTCGAGGAGGGCGACTTTGTCGGTATCATCGGCTCGACGGGCAGCGGAAAATCCACGCTTATCAGCCATTTCAACGGCCTGAACCGCCCGACGTCGGGCCGCGTCCTTGTGGACGGCAGGGACCTGTGGGAGCAGGGCGCAGACCTGCGCAGCTTCCGCTTTCTCGTCGGCCTTGTCATGCAGTACCCCGAGTACCAGCTGTTTGAGGAGACCTGCGCCCGCGACATCGCCTACGGCCCGCGCAACATGGGCCTGGACGAGGCCGAGGTCCAGCGCCGCGTCAGGGAAGCCGCCGCGTTCGTCGGCCTGTCCGATGAGCTGTTGGAAAAAAGCCCGTTTGAGCTTTCGGGCGGGCAGAAGCGCCGCGTTGCGATTGCGGGCGTCATGGCCATGCACCCCCGCGTGCTGGTGCTGGACGAGCCCGCCGCCGGTCTGGACCCCGAGGGCCGCGACACGATCCTGAGCCAGATCAGGGACTACCATGAGAAAACCGGCATCACGGTGCTGCTGGTCAGCCACTCGATGGAGGATATTGCCAAGTACGCCAACCGCGTGCTGGTCATGCACCGCGCCAAAATTGCCATGTATGACACGGTGGAAAACGTCTTTGCCCGCGCGCAGGAGCTGCTGGAGCTGGGGCTTTCGGTGCCGCAGGTCACGCAGATCTTTTTACAGTTGCGCCAGATGGGGCTGGACATCCCCGCGGACGTCTACACGATCCCCTATGCGGTCAAAACGATTCAAAAGGCGCTGGCCGCCAAACAGGGAGGTGGGGCAAATGCTTAAAGATATTACGATAGGTCAGCATTTTCCCGGGCATTCCATCCTGCACCGCTGCGACCCGCGGCTCAAGCTGGTTGCGACGATTGCCTATATCGTCGTGCTGTTTGTGGCCCCGAACCCGCTGGGGCTGGCACTGTCCATCCTGCTGCTGGCCGCGCTGTACAAGGTAGCACAGATTCCCGGCAAAATGATTTTGAAAAGCCTAAAGCCCATCGTGCCCATCGTGATTTTTACGGCGGTGCTGAACCTGTTCTTCGTCACGGGGCAGGGGGAGCCGCTTGTACACTTCTGGATTTTGAACATTTACGTCGAAGGTGTCAAGTATGCCATCCTGCTGGCGGTGCGCGTCTGCGCACTGATTGCAGGCACGAGCCTGCTGACCTACACGACCAGTCCCATCGTGCTTACCGACGCCATTGAGAGCCTGCTGCGCCCGCTGGCGAAGCTGCACTTTCCCGTGCATGAGCTGGCCATGATGATGACGATTGCGCTGCGGTTCATCCCGACCCTGATCGAGGAGACGGAAAAGATCATGAACGCCCAGAAGGCCCGCGGCGCGATGCTGGACAGCGGCACATTTACCCAGCGCATCAAGGCGCTGGTGCCGATCCTGATTCCGCTGTTCATCTCGGCGTTCCGCCGCGCCGACGAGCTGGCCATGGCGATGGAATGCCGCTGCTATCACGGCGGCGAGGGCCGCACCCGGCTCAAGCAGTTGAAATTCACCGGCGAGGACTTCAAATGCCTGGCGGTCATTGCCGTGGCGCTGGTGGTCATTGCCTGCACACGATTCTTTGTGCCGGGGCTGGCGTAGGAATCAGCCGCCTTGTAGGGGCCGGGCATGCCCGGCCCGCAGCCTTCCCGCAAGCATCTGCTTGCCTTACACAACCGGGCCGGGCATGCCCGGCCCCTACCTGGTTCTGACATGAATTATCTACTTTGGATAAGCTACAAGGGCACCCGCTACGCCGGGTTCCAGGTCCAGCCAAATGCGCCCACGGTCTGCGCGGTTTTGCAGGACGCGATGCAGGCGGTGTTCGGCTGCCGCCCCGACGTCAAGGGCTGCTCCCGCACCGATGCCGGCGTCCATGCGCGGCGTTTCGCGCTCAGCTTCTGCTATACTGGCAAAGTGCCGATGCAGAAAATCGTGCCCGCGCTCAACGCCCACCTGCCGCCGGACATCCGCGCAGTGGACATCCGGTCCGTGCCGGACGGCTTCCACGCGCGTTACGCCGCCCACGCCAAGACCTACCGCTACTACATTTTGAACGCGCGGGTGGATGATCCGTTCACCTACGACACCTGCCACAGGGTAGGGGCCGCGCTCAATCTGGCCGCGATGCAGGCCGCTGCGGCGCAGTTCATAGGCACGCACGATTTTTCCGCACTCTGCGCGTCCGGGTCCAGCGCCGCCGCCCACGGGGATACCGTGCGGACGATTACGGATTGTACTGTTGTACAGAACGGCGATTTGTTTACAATTTCCGTGACCGCCGACGGCTACCTCTATAATATGGTGCGCATTCTGGCGGGCACGCTCGTGGACGCGGGTCTTGGCAAGCGGACGCCGGAGAGCATCCCCACCCTGCTGGAAAGCGGGGACCGACGCCGGGCCGGGCCGACGCTGCCCGCAAAGGGGCTGTTTTTGGAAAAGGTCGATTACCCGGAATTGGATGATGTTTAAACGTGTTCTGTAGGGGCGGGACATGTCCCGCCCGCGGCCTTCCCACAGGATGTCATTTCCGTACAGTGGCGGGCCGGGCATGCCCGGCCCCTACATTTCTACACAAAATACGAAAGGAGGGGGCCCACCTATGAGTAAGGCGGACAGAGATCGGCAGGCATTGCTGCAGCGGCTGGCGCGTGAGCAGAGGCGGGCCCTGAACGCCGCCGCCCGCGACGCAGACCGCGCCCGCACGCCGCGCACCGCTCCCACACCGCGGCGCGATGACAGCCCGCCGTCCCGGACGTCCGAGCAGCCGTCCGCGCAGAACGCCGCGCGGCTCAAATCCCTGACGCCGCTCTACAAGCAGCGCCAGCAGCGGCGGCTCACCGTCCTGATTGTCATTATCATTGTGCTGGCGCTGGCGCTCACCGTTGTGACCGGCACACTGTCGGCCTCGCTGGCGCTGCTGGGTGATGCCGTGGACAGCGCGTCGCTCTACCTGAACCGCGCCGACGGCGGCTGGCCGGCCACCACCGGCATCACCGAGCCGCTGCAAATCGAACCGCTGGCGGATGGCTTCGTCGAGCTGGGCAATGAGGATGTGCTCGTCTACTCGGCCTACGGCTCCAAAATTCTGAGCCTGCAGCCGTCCTACGCGCGGCCCGTGCTGGCTGTGGGCGGCACCCACTTTGTGGTCTACAACCGCGCGGGCAGTGAGCTGACCGTATGCAGCCGCACCCGCACGCTCTACACACAGCGCTTTGACGAGGACATTCTGCTCTGCGCCATGTCAAACAACAACTCGCTGGCCGTCGTGACCGACGCGGACCGTTTTGCCGGCTGGGTACACATCTATGACCCTTCGATGCGGGAGCTGTACAGCTGGCGGATGCCCCAGTCGATGGGCACACCGATCGCGCTGGACTTTGCCCCCGACAACCGCAGGTTTGCCTCGGGCATGATTGCCGCGCGGGACGGGCAGCTGAACTGCTCGGTCTATTTTATGAGCCTCGACTCCGACACCGAGGGGCTGCTCTACACCGCCGACGCGGGCAGCATGCTGCTGCGGCTGGACTGGCAGAGCGAGAACCGCGTCATGGCCGTGTTTGACACCTACATTGCGGTCATCGACCCCCGCACCGCCGCCGAGGTCGCACGCTACGACTACGGCGGGGCCGCGCTGCAAAGCGTTGCGCCCGGACGCCGCCAGACCGCGCTGCTTCTGAACGTACACGGCGGAAACAGCCTAGTCACCCTGTCCGAAAGCCTCACCGTTATGTCGGAGATTCCCGCACGGCAGGCGTTTGCGGTCTCGGCCACCGACACCGACATTTATCTGCTCTGCCCCGATGCCGTCGAGTGCTACGGCTACGACGGCGTGCAGAACTGGGTGCAGACCGGCCTGCCGTCCCGCCCGCTGGCGGTCCTGCACGGTAAGCAGACGCTGGTCTTTACCGGCAGTCAGGCGGACGTTTTGGCGAAGCCAGCCGAGTAGCTCCGAAGCCTTCCCTTTTGGGGGAAGGTGGCCCCGCAAGGCCGGATGAGGGGCTGCCTTGCCGCAATAGCCAATTTGCGGGCAATAATGGCAAGGTTCGCCCTCATCAGTCAGCGGGCGGGGCCGCTGACAGCTTCCCCCTCGGGGGAAGCCCAGACTGCTAAAA
>OMFO01000887.1_pt1 | contig 8821 bp, 8 predicted proteins | sample 1645611 | NCBI WGS metagenome assembly OMFO01 (sample SAMEA103958147, study PRJEB25191) | human gut metagenome | biome: human-associated habitat [ENVO:00009003]; feature: intestine environment [ENVO:2100002]; material: feces | place: Germany | collected 2013/2015
GGTAAAGCATGACCCTGTACCCGGCTTTCAGATGCACCTTGACGGTTCGCATCTTTTTGGCGATGTACTGGCTCGTGCCTTGTATCAGCCCCTTGCCCAAGTCGGAGGCGAGCTGCGCCCCGGCATTGGTGGAGATGTTGATGCTGCTTCCCAGCGAGCCGCCCATGTTGGCGGCGACCTCCCGGACGGCGTTCATCTCCATCGAGTTCGGGATGAAGATGCCGGGCTGTCCGTCCGTGTCATAGACCGCAAGCTCCACGGGGATAATCGTGCCGTCGTATTCCAGCGAGGTAATCTCGATGTCGAGCCGCTCACCCTGTATCTTGCCCGTGCCGACCACCACCGCACCCCGGGGTATTGTCCTGCCTGCCACCGCCATAGGCTCCAGCAGGCGCAGCCTTACCGTCTGCCCGTCCGTCACGCTCTGCGCCCCATGCACGCACGCCGGTATGGTGTTCCTGTCCAATACCTCCGCCGTGCCGACAGCCGTGTTGAAACCCCGGTTGCGTTCCTGCGATAAGGCGGCGACAAACTCCGCGTTACTCATAGGCTGTGAGAGTGAAGAAACTACTTGATGCTCCACCTGTCTGATAGGCATTGCCTTGTTCTTCTTCCCTTTCTGCACGGTAGTTGGCTCTGCCCTCTGTTCCGCCGATGGCTGTCCTCCGTTCTGACCGCCCATGTACTTTGCCGCCAGCTCGTAGGACTTCTCCATAAGAGCCACCTGCTCGTCCATAGAGGAAGCCTTGCCCCTCTCGCTTTCCAGTTCCGACTCCAGCGATGCGATGCGCTCCAACAATTCGTCCATCTCCGCATTGTCGTTTTTCGGCTGGTCGTAGAAGTTTCCGAGCGTGGCGTTCAGGTCACGGTAGGCGGCTGCGGAGGACTGGATGGTCTGCGGCGTGGCTGGCTTTGCCCTTTCTTCCTTGCCGCCCGGATTGGCGAGGTCGAAGTCCACTCCGTTCTCCGTTCCCGCTATCTCGCGGTCGAACATGTCGCCCAGCTGCCCGATGGCACGGTTGCGGCTCTCCTGACGCTCTTCCATCTCCCCATGCTCGTAGGCTTTCAGCTTGTCGCCGATAATCTGCCGGTTCGCCTTGTCAGCGTCGGGCATCTCGGTGTTGTATCCGTCCGTTCCCGGCGGTTGCTCCTTGCCGGAGGACGGGGCGAATATCAGCCACATCGCCCCGATGAACACCAACACCATAGCGGGCAGCACGATCATCTTCTGCCGTTTCAGCCGTTGCGCCTCTGTCAGCGGTTCGCGCTCCTTTTTCGGTTTCCCCGTTTCGGGAGCAGCTTTGTTCTCTTTCGTCGGTTCATTCTTTGTCTGTTCCATATAAATAAGGTGTTAAGTGATTGCCTGTTTCCGCCGGGGTCGGCAGTTCCACCCGTCCGGCGTGTCCCGTTTCCATATGTGAGCCGTCGTTCCTGCCGATGTCATAGACGGCTCTGCCGAAGGTGTAAAGGGCAAGCACCGCGAAGGCGGCGAACATCCCCAGCACGATGCGGCGGCGTGTTTCCGGCGGCAAGCCGTCCAGATACCCTTTGAGACTTGCCGCCAAGCGTTTCCGTTTGTCGTGGAGTTTCCAATACATGCCCCACATTGATTTTCTGATACTTTTCATGTCCTGTTACCGTTTGATAGTCTGTAAATCCTTGTTCTCAATGATGGTGAAACCCTCGATGGTAAAACCGTTCGGGTTGTCATCCGACCGCGATGCGTTCAGCAGGCGGCAGGTGGTCACGAGGCTGCGCTCGGTGACGTTGCTCTGCCGGATGATTTTCTGTGTGGCGTAGGTCACGGCACGGTAGGGATAGGCGTTGAAGTCGCACACCACGCTGTCCACCTTCAGCACTTGGTTGATGTTCCCGGCGATGATGCGGTTGTAGTACCCTTTCTCCGCGAAGTCCGAATAATAGTGGTACACGCTCTTGTCCGCCAGCAGCAAGGCACGTTTCACGTTGTGTTCAATCGCGCTTTTTTCAGGTGATAGCGTGAAGAACATCTCGTGGAAACGGCGCACATGTTCCCGTGCCTCCGCCGGGCGGTTCTGCGACAAATCCTGAGACAAGGCGAGCATCAGGCTCTTGCCGTTGTCCAGCACATAGATTTTCTCCCGTTGCTTCTCTGCGAAACGGTAGGAGTTCCACACGCTCCACACCGTCACCACGGCGCACAGCGAGAGGAAGACGATACCGAACAGGCGTATCTGCCTGAACGACGATTCGATGTTTCTAAGTGATTTGAATTCCATTTATATTTTCCAATTTATGATTGCACATTGATTATTTCAGCAATTTGCCGACACGTCCGACTGCGTTTCCTGCGGCTGCACCCGCCACGCTGCCCGCCATGCTTCCGGCTCGTCCCGCCATCTGGTTCACGTTGCGACCGTAACCGCCCATGCCTCCGGCTTGGATAATCCAGCCCGCAACGGTGGGAATGGTAAAGTAGCCGATGATGCCGATGCAGAGGAATACGATATACACCCCGTCGCTCGAATCCAGCGAGAAGTTCGGGTCTGCCTGCATCCGCTCGATGTCGTTTTGCAGCATCAGAACCTGTATCTTCGCCAGTATGGTGCTGAACATGTCCGATACCGGTAGCCACAGATAGACCTGTATGTAGCGGCATATCCACTGCGTGAGCGTGCTTTGGAAGCCGTCCCACACCGATATGGCGAAGGCTATCGGACCGAGTATCGCCAGCACCACGAGGAAGAAGGTGCGGACGGTGTCTATCACGAGGGCGGCGGCTTGGAACAGCAGTTCGAGTATCTCGCGGAAGAAGTCGCGGATGCTCTTCTTCATGTTGTACATTCCCCGGTCGATATACATTCCCGCCATCGTCACCATGTCGGAGGGCGACCAGCCGAGTTCCTCCAGTTGCTTGTCAAATTCCTCGTTGGACACGAGGTAGGCGGTTTCGGGGTTGCGTACCATCGCCTCGTATTCCAGTTTGTCCTTCTGCTCCCGGTATCGGTTCATGTCCAGCGTTTCCGCCTCCAGCATCTTTGCCGTGCCCTGTACGACGGGTGAGAGGATGCTGTTTATCGTGCCCAGCACCACAGTCGGGAAGAACATGATGCACAGACCGATGGCAAAAGGACGGAGCATCGGGAATACGTCTATCGGTTCAGCTCTCGCCAGCGACTGCCATACCCGGTAGGCGACGTAGAACAGCGCACCCAGCCCGGCGATGCCTTTCGCCACACCAGCCATGTCCCCACACAGCGGCATCATCTGCTCATAAAGTGAACGTAAAATCTGATGAAGGTTGTCGAACTTCATAGGCTACCAGTATCTTTCGTTCATGTTCCCGTACAGCCCCATGATGCGGTCGAGGTCGTTCTTCTTTTTCGCACGCAGGTAACTCACGGAGATGTTCTTGTTCGTGTAGTAGCTCACGAGGTTGCGGTAACGCTTCATCTTCGAGTGGCAGCGTTCCACCACGTCCATGCGCTCCTTGTCGGTCATGGAGAGCGTGGTGATGTTCACCACGTTCCTGAGTTCCGTCAACACTTCGTTGCTTTCCTCCAGCAGTTTCGTGTAGCCGAAAGCGATTGCGGAAAGCTCTTCGGGTCTGAAATTCCCGTCACGGAGCATCCGTTGGAAACTGTTCACATAGATGTCTGTGATGTCGCCCACCATCAGGATGGTCTGCTGCACCTTGCGGGCGTCCTTGACCAGATTGTTCACCGATTTGAGGGCATCGTAATACTTCTTGCCCTGCTGATAGATTTTCACCGTCTCCTGAAAGTTGCTCACCATGTTCGTGGCGGTCTTGGAGGTATGGATGATGTTTTTGGAGGCATTGATGATGCCCTGCGCTAGATTGCCCGGATCGCTTACGACCCACTGTGCGCTTGCCCTGCCCGCGAAAAGCAGGCACAGGCAGATAATCATTGTTATTCTTGTTCTCATGTTACTTTGGATTTTAGTGGTTGTTATTCTTCGGTCGGATGTCCCGGCTGCGGCTTCACCCGCACATAGTCCCCGTTTGGCGAGAAAGTCAGCACATCCGTGGCCTCGTTGTAGGACACGTCGATGCGGAAGCCGGTGTTCATGAACAGGTTGCCGTTCTCCTCCTGCAAGAGATAGGTTTCCGGCTTGAGCTTGCGGCGCAGACCGCTACGACGGAACACCGTCACTTTGTAGGCTTCGCCCTCCTTGTAGATAAGCACGTCAGGTTTTCCCTCCACGCTCTCCCAGTTCCCGCACAGCATGTCGCGGCGGTTGTCGGCCACGTCGCAGGATTGCAGCATCATGACCGCCAATCCGATAAGGCACTTGCTGACTTGCAGCATTTTCACTTTTGGTAAATTCATACGCGTTTTTCTTTTTTGGTTGATACATTCTGTTTTTTAGTTATTCCTTGTTTCTCCGCCTTTCGGCAAGCTGCCGGATGGCGGCTTCGATGTCGTCGCCCAGCTTCTCCGCCAGACGGTAAACCTCCACTTTTTCCGTTTCCTCGGTGGTGTACGCCAGATACTCTTCCGCGCTGACCTCCGTGGCATAGACCGCCGACTGCGTGCCGCCCAAGCCTATCCACACCTCCTTGTAGAGCCGTGAAGGGTTGTTCGCCATGTTGATGGAGAGTATCTGCCCCTTCTCCTTTTCCGTCAGTCCGAGCAACGCCTGTATCTGGTCGAACTTGTTCATGTACTTGCGTTGGTCGAGAAGTATCTTGCAGTCGGAGTTGTTGATGATGCTCTCCTTGACCACGGGAGAAGAAATGATGTCGTCCACCTCCTGCGTCACCACGATTGCCTCGCCGTAATACTTTCTGACCGTCTTGTACATATAGCGCAGGTATTCAGCCATGTTCGCCGAAGAGAGAGCCTTCCATGCTTCTTCCACGATGAGCTGTTTCCGTACCCCTTTCAGCCGCCGCATCTTGTTGATGAAGGCTTCCATGATGATGATGGTCACGACGGGGAACAGTTCGCGGTTTTCTTTAATCGAATCTATCTCGAAGACGATGAACCGCTTGCCGAGCAGGTCGATGTTCTCCGTGGAGTTGAGCAGGAAGTCGTAACGCCCGCCCCGGTAATACTGCCGCATGGTGGTGAGCATGTTGTCGATGTTGAAGTCGGACTTCTCCACCTTGATGTCACGCTGTGCCAGTTCCTTGCGGTAGTCGTCACGCATATACTCGTAGAAGGTGTTGAACGACGGCACGATGCTACGGTCGGATTGGATACGCTCAATATAGGCACTCACGGCACTGCCCAGCTCACCGCTCTCTGTCTTCGTCACCTTGTCGTCCTCCGACTTCCAGAGCGTCAGCAGCAGGGTCTTAATGCTGTCCTTCTTCTCCACGTCGAAGATGTAATCGTCGGTGTAGAACGGGTTGAACGATATGGGCTTCTCTTCCGTGTAGGTGAAATACACGCCGTCCGTTCCGCCTGTCTTGCGCCGGATCATGCCGCACAATCCCTGATAGGAGTTTCCCGTATCCACCAGCACGACGTGTGTACCCTGTTCGTAGTATTGACGCACGAGGTGGTTCATGAAAAACGACTTGCCGCTGCCCGAAGGACCCAGCACGAACTTGTTGCGGTTCGTGGTGATACCCCGCTTCATCGGAAGGTCGCTGATGTCGAGGTGCAGCGGTTTCCCCGTGAGCCTGTCCACCATCTTGATGCCGAAGGGCGAGAGCGAGCTGCGGTAGTTGGTTTCCTCCGTGAACAGGCACACCGCCTGTTCGATGAAAGTGTGGAAACTCTCTTCCGCCGGGAAGTCAGCCGCGTTGCCGGGTATCGCCGCCCAGTAGAGCGTTGGGCAGTCGATGGTGTTGTGGCGCGGCACGCACTCCATGCTTGCCAGCTGGCTGCCCACGTCGTTCCTGATATGCTTCAGTTCCTCTGCGTCGTCACTCCATGCCATGACGTTGAAGTGTGCCCGTACCGAGGTCAGTCCGTAGGAATGGGCTTCGTTCAGGTACTGGTCTATCCACTCGCGGTTGATGCTGTTGCTCCTTGAATACCGTGAGAGCGACTGCATGTTGCGTGCGGATTTCTCGAACTTCTGCAAGGCTTCCTCGCTGTTGTCTATCAGCACATACTGGTTGTAGATATGGTTGCAGGAGAGCAGTAGCCCCACGGGGGAGGCGAATGACAGGCGGCAGTCGCTCCGGTCGGTGGAGAGTTTCTCGTAACGGGTATCTGTCGCCACCTTGCCCGGCAGGTCTTCCGCGTCGGAGAGGGTATGCAGACACAGGCGGTTGTCGCCGATGCGCATCTCCCTTGCCGAAAGTTCGATGTCCTGTAAGGTGGTGTTCCCCTCCGGCATGAGCGAGAAGTAGCGTTCAATAAGCCCCGTCTTTCCCTCAGTACCCACAATCTCATCGGTGGAGAGGCGGCGCAACCTGACAAGCCCGCTGTCGTTCATGATGCGCTCGAACTGTTCGCAGGCTTCCAAGAACTTGGTCGTGGTTTCCCTGTCCAGCTCCTTCGGGATGATATGTCCCCGGCACAGCGTGCTGAAGTTGCTCTGCATCCGGTTACGCTCCTTTGTCGTCTTGGTCAGGTAGAGGTAGCAGGTGTGTTTCAGATACGGACGCTCGTTGAAGTGACGCTCGAAAGAGCGGCTCAAAAAACTCATGTCGTCCTTCTGAAGCTCCGGCTTGTAGCGTTCCTTGATGAACCAGTCCTGTTTGTGGACGACGGAGTAGTCAGGCAGCACCTTGATTGCCTTGCACCAGCAGCCGTGTATCGCCTCGTACTCCGCGCCCGTCACGGTGTAAAGCTCCGGCAGCTCCACCTCGAAAGCCACCGTGATGTCGGCGTCCTTTGAGATGATGCAGCCATGCTCCACCGCAAGCAGGGGGAACTTGTTTTCCAGTGTTGTCATTTTTGATGTATTCCTCATGTCGTTTCTTCCTTTCGTTGTCGTTTGAACAGACGGGTTATCCGCCGCCGGTTAATCAGGTATCGAGGATGGCTCCGTGCCGCTCCTAATTTCATCAACCCGTGTTCGCCGTACCGGGCGTTCAGCGCGAAGGTCTGCCACACAAGGAGGGAGGACGATGCCGCGCCGAAGCCGATACATACCCACTGGTCGATGCTGACCATGTAGAGAATGACGAACAGGACGAAGAGAGCCAGCAGACCTCCGCAGAAGATGAAGAGGTACTGTGCCTTCAAACCCTTGAACTCTACCGGACGGCCGATACCCTTGTTGATCGGGTATTCAGCCATACATTATTTTATTAAAGGAAGAATGAGCGCAGGATCGTAGCCGCCACGATTAAGAAAATGCACGCGCCGAACCAGCTTGCCGCTGTTTTTGAGGTGTCGGGGTCGCCCGATGAGAACTTCCCGTACACTTTCACGCCCCCGATAAGCCCGACGACCGCGCCGATGGCGTATATCAGTTTCGTTCCGGGGTCGAAATACGAATTCACCATAGAGGTGGCTTCGTTGATGCCCGCGATGCCGTTTCCCTGCGCGAAAGCGGAGGCGGTTGCGGCGATGACAAGTGCCGCGGAGAGGATTGCTTTTCTGTTTTTCAAGATGTTCTTGTTCATAAACTGTTCTTGTTTTTTGCCGTCAAAAGGGTGGATGGTCCTTTGTCGGGCGGTTGATACTTTGTTTCTTTACTTTGGTTTTAGTGGATGCCCGTTTGTTTCCACGGACGTGGGCGTGTCCGTTGCGGATGGGGATGCGCCTTGCGTTTCCTCGCCGCGTGGGTTGATGTCATTCTTTCATGTTCATTTCTTTTATTGTTGTCATACATAGTTGCGAATGTCGAACTCCTCGATGTTGTCCGGCACGACGAACTCCTTTTCAGATTTCTTCAGCCGAATCTCGATAAGCCCCTTGATGCGGATGCCTATCTCCGAAGAGCCTTCCATCATTTTCTCGTACAACTCCGTGCCCTCCATGTCGGTGAACACCTTGGCCGCCTTTTCACGTTGCGCCTGCGTTGCATCCGGGTTCTTGGCGGTCTTGCAGGCGTCGTCGATCTCGTCAAAGCTGCTGCCCGAAGCCCGTGGCGTGTCCGAAGCGTCTTCATCCGGTTCGTCCTCCCCGTATCCCAGTTCCTCCGGCGGTATGCTCGTGAAGGTCTCATCGAGTTTTTCCTCCGGGACTTGTGCCGGGCGGGATGCGTTTCCCGTTTTTCCGTCGTCAAAAGTAGCCTCTTCCTCCGACAGCTCAATGCCTTTTTCAATAGTGGCGGCTTCTTGCGTCGGTATGGCAGCGGTTGTCCGGGTGGATGCCATCCTGAAACGGCTCTTGCCGATGATGTCCGCCTTTTCCGCAGGGACTTCCTCGTGTGCCGCTATGCGTTTAGCCTCATTCCCGTCCAGTGACCGCCATAATCCGACAATGCCCTTGAAGAAGCGGACAATCCGCGTGTCCATGATGCGCTCGTAAAGGAGCAGGAACAGGAACCACAGGTTGCAGCCGACCGATACCGTCAGCAGAATGTCTGTTATGCTTATTGTTTCATTCATACGCTTCCTGTCTGGGTTAAAATACCGGGTTGTAATTCTTGGCGTAAAGGCTTCTTATGGCATCCTCGCACTGGTCGAAATGCTGGGTCAGCACATGGTCGATGTAGGCGGACAGGGTGAGCCTGTCATGCCCGATTACGCGGATGATGCGCATGATGCGGTCGTGGTACTCCGGGCGCACATACGCCATCTTTCCCGCTCGCGCCTTCACTTCGGGTTCACGGATGAACAGACGCTCATAGTCTTTCTCACTGCATTTGCAGATTTCCGTGGCAAGCGATATGATTTCCACGCTCGTCTGCATTTGGGCAACCATGCCCTTGCCGTCTTGCTGCGGCACTCTTCTTTTTTTGTTCT
>OMFO01000902.1_pt1 | contig 8637 bp, 5 predicted proteins | sample 1645611 | NCBI WGS metagenome assembly OMFO01 (sample SAMEA103958147, study PRJEB25191) | human gut metagenome | biome: human-associated habitat [ENVO:00009003]; feature: intestine environment [ENVO:2100002]; material: feces | place: Germany | collected 2013/2015
GCAGGCAGCTGTAGATAAGAAAAACAGAGGAGATAAAAAAGGAGATCGAAACCAATGAGTTTTTTTAACATAGATCCGGCGTTGCGCCAGCTGTGTGCAAAAGCAGAGGAAAAAGCCGCAGCAAGCTTTCGCCGAATCGACAGCATTGCGCAGTACAACAGTGAAAAGGTACTGTCGGCTTTTATCAACAACCATGTCAGCGAGTCCCACTTTGCTGCCTCCACCGGCTACGGTTACGGAGATCGCGGCAGAGAGGTGCTCGACCAGGTGCTGGCAGAAATCTTAGGCTGCGAGGATGCGCTGATTCGTTATAACTTCATGTCCGGCACCCACGCACTGACCGTTGCCTTGTTCGGCGTTCTGCGCCCGGGCGACCGGATGGTCAGCCTGACCGGTCTGCCGTATGACACTCTGCATGGCGTCATCGGGCTGGGTCAGAAGGAGGAGGTCAGCGGTTCGCTCAAGGATTTCGGTGTGCAGTATGAGCAGTTGGACCTGCTCGAGGACGGCAAGGTCAACTATGAGGGCATCCCGCAGGCAGTCAAGGGTGCGAAGGTCGCTTACATCCAGCGTTCCCGCGGTTATTCGCTGCGTCCATCGCTGTTTGTGGAGGACATCGAGCGAATTGTCGGTCTGGTGCGTTCGGTCAACCCGGAAGCCATCATTATGGTGGACAACTGCTACGGTGAGTTCACCCAGACCGCCGAGCCCGTCGCCTTCGGCGCGGACATCATGGCAGGCAGCTTCATCAAGAACCCCGGCGGCGGCATCACCCCTACGGGCGGCTACATTGCGGGCCGTAAGGACCTTGTCGAAAAGTGCAGCCACCGCTTCACTGCGCCCGGCATCGGCGGGGACCTGGGCTGCACGCAGGACAGCCTGCGGGATACCTTCCTCGGCTTCTACTACGCGCCGGGCGTCGTCTGCGAGGCGCTGAAAACCGCCATCTATGCCCAGTGTCTGCTGGAGCTGGCGGGCGTCAATCCCGTGCCGCGCTACACCGCCGACCACAACGACATTGTGACCTGCTTTGACTCGGGCAGTGCCGCCGCGCTGACGGGCTTCTGCGCGGGCATCCAGCACAACAGCCCCGTGGACAGCTTTGCCAGCCCCGAGCCTGCCGACGAGCCGGGTTACACCGACAAGGTCGTCATGGCGTCCGGCAGCTTTACCGAGGGCAGCACGATTGAAATTTCCTGCGACGGCCCGCTGCGCGCGCCCTACACCTGCTATCTGCAGGGCGGCGTGAACTTTACCGCAGGCCGTGCCGCCGTGCTGAACGCCGTGCAGAATGCGTTTTTCGCAGAGTAAAAAGGCTTCCCCCGAGGGGGAAGCTGTCAGCGGCCCCGCCCGCTGACTGATGAGGGGCGAGCCTGCCATTATTGCGTGTTTACGGCTTGCTGCGGCAAGCTCTCCCCTCGTCCGTCCCTGCGGGGCCGCCTTCTCCCCCAAGGGAAGAAGGCAAAGAGAAATTCACCGCCCCCAATACTCCTCCACGATCTCCCGTTCCACAAACGGTTCCTTGACTCCGCCGCGCTCTATCGTTGTCTCGTGGCCCTTGCCTAAGATCGCGATAATATCCCCGGGCTGGGCGTGGTCGAGGGCGTAATAGATCGCCTGTCTGCGGTCCGGTATCTCGGCAAACGGCGTGGCCGGGTTGCCAAGGCGCAGCCCGGCGCGGATGTCCGCTAAAATGTGCTCCACGGGCTCGCCGCGGCTGTTATCCTCGGTGATGATGCAGAAATCCGCCAGCCGTGCGCAGACCGACCCCATGCCGAACCGGCGCAGGCGGCTGCGCGCGCCGCCGCAGCCGAACACCGCGACAAGCCGCGTCGGGCGGTAAGCCCGCAGCGTGCGCAGCAGGCACTCGGCGGCGGCCTCGTTGTGGGCGTAGTCGATGACCACCGTGAACGGCGCGTCCAGCGGCACCGGCTCGACCCGCCCGCACACGACGGCCCCGGTCAGCCCGGCATGGATCGCGTCCTCACCCGCGCCCAGCACCCGCGCCGCCGTCAGCGCAGCCAGCGCGTTGTACACGCTGAACGCCCCGGGCATGCCCACGGCGTACCGTGTGCCGTCCACGGTAAACGCCGCGCCCAGCCGCCCGCCCGCGCGTGTCAGCGCAAAATCGGCGTCGGCGCGTACATCCGCCGGGCAGCCGATGCCGTAGGTCACGGCGCGGCAGGAAAGACCCTGCATAATTTTCCCCACATGCGGGTCATCATTGTTGAAAACTCCCACGCGGCAGCGGCGGAACAGCGCCCGCTTCCAGAACAGATACTCCGCAAAATCCGCGTGTTCGTCGGGGCCGATGTGGTCGGGCGACAGGTTCGTGAACACCCCCACCGCAAATTCGATCTCCGCCGCGCGTTCAAATTTCAGCCCGAGGCTCGAAACCTCCATGACGCAGGTGTCGCAGCCGTCGTCGGCCATGCGGCGCAAAAGCAGCTGCAGATCGCAGCTTTCCGGCGTTGTATGGTTCAAATCATGCCGGTGCCCGGGCCAGCAGACGCCGTTGGTGCCCACCAGTCCGACCCGCCGCCCGTCGGCCTGCAAAACGGCTGCCAGCAGGTGGGCCGTCGTCGTCTTGCCCTTCGTGCCGGTCACGCCGATCATCGTCATGGCGCGGGCCGGTTCGCCGTAGAGCCGCGCGGCCAGCGCCGCCATGGCCCGCCGCGGGTCGCCCGCCAGCAGCACGGCACACCCGGCGGGCAGGCCGGGCACATCATGGGTGCAGAGCACCGCCGCGGCCCCGGCAGCGACGGCCTGCGCCGCAAAGTCGTGGCCGTCGGCGTGCCGCCCGGGCAGACAGACGAACAGCGCCCCCGGCCCGGCACAGCGGGAGTCACAGCAGACGGACGTGATTTCGGTCAGGGCATCGCCGCGCAGAAGCCGACAGCCGGTGTTTTGGGTAAGCCGCCGCAGGTCCATTCAGCATCACGCTCCAAAAAATTGCTCATACCAGATCAAAAAGCTGTATACGCACCAGATCTGCCGCCAGCAGTCGCCGCCGTGCAGGTGCTGGTTCAACATACTATGCAGCGCGCGCGGGTCAAAGAACTCCGCCGCTGCCGGGCGGCTGAACACGGCCCGCACCCGGCTGGTGTAGGGCTCCTGCCGCAGCCAGTCCCGCACCGGCACAGGAAAGCCGAGCTTTTTGCGCGCGGCGCTGGCGGCGGGCAGCGTGCGTGCCGCGGCCTGGCGCAGGGCAATTTTCGTCGTGCGCGCGTCGGCCTTGGCGGCAGCGGGCAGTGCGGCGGCCAGCGCCCAGACCTCCCGGTCCAGAAACGGCACCCGCAGCTCCAAACTGTGCGCCATGCTCATCTTGTCGGCCTTGAGCAGGATGTCCCCGGCCAGCCACAAATTTAAATCCACCTGCTGCATCCGGGTCACGGGGTCCAGTCCCTCGGTGGCGTCCCAGATGGCCTCGGTCAAAAACATCGGGTCGCCGTCCCCGGCGTAATCCGCCAGCAGGCGGCGCTTCTCGCGCTCATTGAACAGGGCCGTGGGGCCGAAATACCGCTCCTCCAGGCTCATGCCGCGCCGCACGAGAAAGTTCACCCCGCGCGCGGGCGGCAGCAGCGCCGCCGCCGCCCCCAGCCCGGCCCGCAGCCAGGGCGGCAGGCGGTCATACCACCGCGCCGTGAAGGGGTCGCGGTAGATGTTGTACCCGCCGAACAGCTCGTCCGCGCCCTCGCCCGAGAGCACGACCTTGACGTCCTTCGCGGCCTCGCGGTTCAAAAAGTAGAGCGCCACGGCGGCAGCGTCGGCCAGCGGCTCGTCCATGTGGTACTGTACGGCGGGCACGGCGTCCCAGAACTCGCCGGGGCTGATGCGCCGCACCCGGTTGCGCACGCCGAGGCTGCGTGCCAGCGCCCGGGCGGGGAAGGACTCGTCGTACTTCGGCTCGGCGTAGCTGATCGTGTAGGTGCGCGCGGGGCGGGCCAGCGCGGTCAGGTAGGCCGAGTCTACGCCGCCCGACAGGAACCCCGCGACCTCGACGTCGGCGACCTTGTGCGCCGCCGCACTGCCGCGCAGGACTTCTTCGATCTCGGCAGGGGAGACCGGCGCGTCGCCGGGCAGGAAGGCAGGCTGCACCCACCGCGTCGTGCGGACGATGCCGTCGGAGAACTCGAGAAAATGCCCGGGCAGCAGCTTCTGTACGCCCGCAAAAAACGTATCCCGCCCCGGGGAATACTGGCAGGACAGGTAGAGCGGCAGCTGCGCGGTGTTGAGCCGCTTGGCAAACGACGGGTGGTCTAAAAACGCCTTGATCTCGCTGGCGAAAAGCAGCGTGCCGTCGGCGCAGCGGCAGTAGTACAGCGGTTTGATGCCGAACATATCCCGCGCGCAGAACAGCACCCCGGCGCGGCGGTCCCACAGCGCAAACGCGAACATCCCGCGCAGCCGGGGCAGCAGCTCGCGGCCCCACTGCTCCCACCCGTGCAGCAGGACCTCGGTGTCGGTGCGGGTGGCAAAGGTGTGGCCCAGCGCCGTCAGCTCGGCGGTCAGCGCACGGTAGTTGTAGATTTCGCCGTTGAAAACGACGACTAAGTTTTTATCCTCACTGTACAGCGGCTGTGCGCCGCCCTCTAAGTCGATGATGGCCAGACGGCAGTGGCCGAGCGCCGCGGGCCCCTCCACAAAGGTGCCCTGCCCGTCGGGGCCGCGGTGGGCAATGCGCGCCAGCATGGGGGCCAGCGCCGCCGCGTTCGCTGCGCCGTGCCCCGCGATAAAGCCTGCGATTCCGCACATGATTTTGCGTCCTTTCCCGGCAGTGCAACCTGCCGTTACCGCTTTGTCAGCTTAACTTGCTGGTATTTTACCACGTTCTGTGGTAGAATCATGTCAGAAAAAAGAGGAAAGAGGGCGAGCGTATGACACTGGGGCAGAATATCCAGAATGCGCGCAGGGCGCAGGGGCTGAGCCAGGAGGCACTGGCTGAAAAAATCGGCGTCAGCCGCCAGGCGCTGGGCAAGTGGGAGAAGGATACCGCCCTGCCCGGGCTGGACAATCTGCAGGCGCTGGCTGCGGCGCTGGGCATCGGCGTGGACGCACTGCTGGGCGCGGAGAACGCCGACCCCGCCGTGCCCGCCGTGACGCTGGACGCGCTGCGGGACCTGCTGGCCGCCCGCGATGCCGAGGAAAAGCGCCGCCGCCGCGTGTGGGGCTGTGCCGGGGGCGCGGCGTTCATCGTGCTGGCCGGGCTGCTGGCGGGCGTGGCGCTGCAATATGAGCGGCAGATCAGCGCGCTGAACCAGAACTATGCGGCCATCCAGTCCAGCTATGCCGCCCAGCAGGCGGAGCTGTCGGCGCAGATTTCGGAATTGCAGGACGCCGTCCGGATGGGCGAGGCCACGGTTCTGGACTGGCGCTGGCTGCCGGTGGACAAGCTGCACCGGGACGCCGATAAAAGCTGGATGCCCGTGCAGGTGCAGGTCACGCCGCGCACGAACCGAGACGGTGTGACGGCCCGGCTGGCTGTGCGCTGCGGGGACGATACGCAGCTGTACGAAACTACCGCCGCGCCCGACGGCAGCTTTGCGGCGGACGGTATCGTTTTTACGGTGGGCAGCACCTATGAATTGAGCGTGCAGTGGACGGCTGACGGCGTGACCACCAACGAGACGCTGGGGACCGTGGATTTCAACGACGAGATGACCGAGCCGCAGATCATCTGGGGCGCGGTGGGCAGCAGCCTGGACTTTGGGTATTCCGTGCGGCGGGTCGGCAATAAGCAGTACCGCCTGACCCTGACCTGCTACCCTGTGGAGGTGCAGGTGGACGCCCCGCCGTGGATGCAGCCTGCGCAGGTGGAAATCGACCTGCGCCTGAACGGCGACGCCGGGGAGCCGACAGCCACCGCCGTACTGGATTGCGAGGGCGAGTCCAGCTATGGCAATTCCTCCCGCACCGAGAGCGTCTGGAACGGCACGTTCTACAGCGATGACGTGGTAAACGGCTGGGAGTACGACGGCGAGACGCTGCCGAAGTACGTTGTGCGTGTGACAGACACGAATGGAGATGTCTGGACGGAGGAAATGCCGCTGAGCAAACGGTGACCTGTAGGGGCCGGGCATGCCCGGCCCGGAGGTTTGCCATTGCAACCCCTTTCATGGTTTGCTTTGTAGGGAGGGGTCTTGACCCCTCCGCGGGGCGTCGAGGACGCCGCCCCCTACAAGCGTTTTTCGACAGCCTGAGCCTTCCCCCTTGGGGGAAGGTGCCCGAGGCCCCGCCCGAGGGCGGATGAGGGGCGGGCTTGCTGTTGCTGCCCGTTAGCGGGCAAATCTCCGCAAGCTCATCCCTCATCCGGCCCTGCGGGGCCACCTTCCACCCACTTGGGGGAAGGCAAAGAGCACATAATTTCCCCCCTGCCGCATACACTTACGGCAGGGGGGATTTGTATGCCGCGGATGCTGCCGGTGCTGCTGGGCGGGGATGCCAATGTCTACGGCATGGCCCGCAGCTTTTATGAATGTTATGGCGTGCGCAGCCTGGCCGTCTGCCGCCGCGCCCTGCCCGCGCTGGCCCACAGCCGTCTGGTGCGGGTCGCCGTGCAGGACCCGGCGTTCGGGCAGGACCACGTCTTTACGGCCACGCTGCTGGGGCTGGCGGCGCAGTACCCCGGCGTGCCCAAAATTCTCATCTCCTGCGCCGACGACTACACGGCCCTGCTGGCCCGCTATGCCGACGCGCTGCGCGGGGCGTACCGCTTTGCCTGCCCGCCGCCCGCGGCGCTGCATCTGGCCGATAAGCGGCAGTTTGCTGCGGCCTGCCGCGCCGCGGGGCTGCGCACACCGCAGACCGTGACGCTGTGCCCGGCGGACGCCCTGCCGCCGCTGCCGTTTGGCTGGCCGGTCATCGCCAAGCCCGCGGACCAAGCGGCCTACGCCCGCTGCGATTTCTCGGGGCGGCGCAAGGTGTATCTCGTTCAGGACGCCGCCCGGCTGCGGGAGCGCCTTGCCGCCGCGGCGCAGGGCGGTTATTTTGGCAGCTGGCTCGTGCAGGAGTACATCCCCGGCCCGGACACGCGGCTCGGGGTCGTCAACGCCTACTGCGCGGCGGACGGCAGTGTGCCGTGGCTTGTGCAGGGCCAGCCCCTTTTGCAGGAGCGCACGCCCGAGGGCACCGGCAACTACGCCGCCGTGCTGGTGGAGCCGTCCCGGCAGGACGCGGCGCTGCTGGATGCCCTGCGCGGCCTTTTGCAGGCGGCGGGCTGGCACGGCTTTGCCAATTTTGATTTGAAGTATGACCGCCGCGGTGAGCCGGTTTTATTTGAGCTGAACCCCCGGCAGGGCCGCGCGTCCTATTTTTGCGACGCCGCGGACGCACCGCTGGCCGTGCCGCCGGTGCAGGACCTGCTGTACGGCGGGCCGGTCACGCCGCCGACGCTGCGCCCCGCCGTCTGGTACACCGCGCCGTGGTACGCCGTGCGCCGCGCCTGCCCGAACAGGCTTGCCCTGCGCCGTGCCGGGATTTTGAGACGCCGCGGGCGGGCGACGACACACCTGCTGGCGGCGGGGGAGGGGGCATCCCGGCGGATATGGTTTATGGCTCGGCAATTAAGTTATTACCGCAAGCTGTAGGGGGCGGCGTCCTCGACGCCCCGCAGCTGCCGCAAACATCCCGGGAGGGATGAATCCCTCCCCTACAAATAACGCGAGCGGGAGATTGTAGGGCGGCCAGCCCTCTGGCCGCCGCGGGTGGGCGTAAAAACGTCTCCGTGAATCCACTTAAAAAGGGGTGACAAACACATGTGCGGCATCGTCGGCTTTACCACGCCCGGGCAGGACCCGGCGGCGGCCAAACAAATCGTGCAGGGCATGGCGGACCTCATCCGTCACCGCGGCCCCGACGGCGAGGGCTGCTACGCCGACGGCACCGCGGCGCTCGGGCATCGGCGGCTGTCGGTCATTGATCTGGCGGGCGGCGGCCAGCCGATGCTCAATGAGGACGGCACGCTGGTGGTCGTGTTCAACGGCGAAATTTACAACTACAAGACCCTGCGTGCCCGATTGCAGCAGCGCGGCCACACGTTTGCCACGGATTCCGACACCGAGGTCCTGCTCCACGGGTATGAGGAATGGGGCCGCGACCTGCCCTGCCGCCTGCGCGGGATGTTCGCGTTTGCGGTGTGGGACCGCACCCGCGGCACGCTGTTCTGTGCGCGGGACCTGTTCGGCATCAAGCCGCTCTGCTATTATAAAAAGGGCGAGACGCTGCTCTTTGCCAGCGAGATCAAGGCGTTTCTGGCTCACCCGGCCTTTGAAAAGCGCCTGAACGAGGCCCGTCTGCCCGACTGGCTGAGCATGGAGTACCTGCCCGACGCCGAGACGCTGTTCACCGGCGTTTATGAGCTGCCGCCCGCCCATACGCTGACCTGGCAGGCGGGCCGGGTCACGCTGGCCCGCTATGCCGCGCCGCGGTTCCGGGCAAAGCGGGGGCGCAGTCTGCGGGCTTGGGCGCGTGAGATCGGGGACGCTGTCGCCGAGAGCGCCGACGCCCACCGCATTGCCGATGTCGAGGTCGGCTGCTTTTTGTCGGGCGGGGTGGACTCGTCGCTCATCACCTGCGAGATGGCCCGCCGCCAGCCCGCCGTGCAGTGCTTCTCGGTGGGCTACGCCGAGGAAGCGTATT
>OMFO01000907.1_pt1 | contig 8569 bp, 8 predicted proteins | sample 1645611 | NCBI WGS metagenome assembly OMFO01 (sample SAMEA103958147, study PRJEB25191) | human gut metagenome | biome: human-associated habitat [ENVO:00009003]; feature: intestine environment [ENVO:2100002]; material: feces | place: Germany | collected 2013/2015
CACGGGCAGCCGCCCACAGTTGCGGGCCGGGCATGCCCGGCCCCTACAGCGCTGCAAAAAACTTTCCAAATCCCCTTGACACGCCCCTGTTTTTATGATAAACTATCCCTTGTAAAAAAAGCAGCAACCGGCAGTAGGCCGTCGGCTCACCTTGAGGGTTTGCAAAAGCCCCGGGTCATACCATGATTACGCACAACAGGTGCGCAACTTCGTATGTTCGGCGGCTGCTTTCAATGGCAGCCGCTTTTGTCATTATCATACACTTGTGGGAGGTGTGTTACAATCGCCAGCAACAGCAAATCCAACGAACTGGAGATCAATGAGCAGATCCGCGACAAAGAAATCCGCCTGATCGGGGCAGATGGCGCGCAGATGGGCATTATGAGCCCGCGCGACGCACTGAAGATGGCTATTGACAAGGACCTTGACCTCGTCAAGGTCGCGCCGCAGGCCAAGCCGCCGGTGTGCAAAATTCTTGATTACGGTAAATACCGGTTCGAGATGCAGAAAAAGGAAAAGGAAGCCAAGAAGAACCAGAAAGTGGTTGAACTCAAGGAAATCCGCCTTTCCCTGAACATCGACACCAACGACTTCAACACCAAGGTGAACCAGGCTGCCAAGTTCCTGCAGCAGGGTCACAAGCTCAAGGTGAGCATCCGGTTCCGCGGCCGTGAGATGGCACATACCAGCCTGGGTCTGGATGTCCACAAGCGTTTTGCCGAGGCGTTGGAGGGCAAGGCCGTCATCGACAAGCAGCCCAAGCTTGAGGGCCGCAGCATGATGATGTTCATGTCCCCCGTTCCCAACAAGTAAGAAAGTAAACTCTCTAGGAGGAAACAACAATGGCTAAAATGAAGCTCAAGACCCTTTCCGGCGCCAAGAAGCGCTTCAAGATGACTGCTTCCGGCAAGATCAAGCGCAATGCGTCCAAGCGCCGTCACATCCTGACCAAAAAGACCACCAAGCTCACCCGCGGCCTGCGTATGCCCAAGTACGTCGACAAGACCAACGAGGCTGCCGTCAAGAAAATGATGCCCTACGGTGGCTAATCACTAAGACATTTAAAGGTCAGTTACTACCAGTTACAGACAAAGGAGATATAAAACATGGCTCGTATTAAAGGCGCTACCATGACGCACAAGCGTCGTGCTAAGACTCTCAAGCTCGCAAAGGGTTACTACGGTGCTAAGTCCAAGCACTTCCGCATGGCCAAGCAGGCCGTTATGAAGAGCGGCAACTACGCTTTCGTCGGCCGTAAGCAGAAGAAGCGCCAGTTCCGCAACCTGTGGATCACCCGCATCAACAACGCTGTTCGTGCTCAGGGTATGAACTACTCCACCTTCATGAACGGCCTGAAGAAGGCCGGCGTCGAGCTGAACCGCAAGATGCTGTCTGAGATGGCCATCCACGATCCCGCCAGCTTCAACGCTCTGGTCGAGACCGCCAAGAAGGCTCTGTAATAGCTTGCATAAAAGACTCGCGCACACGCGCGAGTCCTTTTGTGTTTAAAGGGGGAAATGGCAAAAAAGCGGGCAACCAAGGAAAGCTCTCCCCTCATCCGGCCTGCGGGCCACCTTCTCCCCCAAGGAGAGAAGGCTTGAGGCTGTGGAGCCTTCCCCTTCGGGGGAAGGTGTCGGCGGCCCAGACCGCCGACGGATGGGGGATGGCCTTCCGGCAGACTGCCGTTTCCCTTTATTCATACAAATCAGTTGATTTTATCCAAAAGGGGCGCTACAATGGAAACGATCACAAGCCGCGAAAACGCTAAGATCAAATACGCCTGCGCGGTGCGCGACTCAGAAAAGCAGCGCGCCGCCGACGGGCTTTTCTTTGCCGAGGGGCCGAAGCTCTGCCTGGAGCTGGCCAAAAGCTGCACGCCGCGTGCGATGTACGCCACGGCGGCGGCGCTGGCAAAAACGCCCGAGCTGGCCCAATTCGACCCCGCCGAGATCGCGCCCCATGTGGCCGAAAAATTAAGCGGCACCAAATCCAATCAGGGCGTGTTTGCCCTGTTTGAAACGCCCGTGCCGCCCGCGGACACGCTGGACACGGCCCGCCGCATTTTGATGCTGGAGGGCGTGCAGGACCCCGGCAACGTGGGTACGCTGCTGCGCAGCGCTGCCGCGTTCGGCTTTGATGCCGTTGTGCTGGGGCCGGGCTGCGCGTCGCCGCTGTCGCCCAAGACGCTGCGGTCCTCGATGGGCGCGGCGGGGCGGCTGCCGACGCTGCACAGCGACGATCTGCCCGCCGCGCTGGCCGCCCTGCGTGCCCGCGGCGTGACGACGCTGGCGACGGCGCTCTACCGTTCTCGTCCGCTGGACGAGGCCGGGAACGATTTCCCGGGCGGGCTGTGCGTCGTCATCGGCAGCGAGGGGCAGGGCCTGACGGACAGGACCGTCGAGGCCTGCGACATGGCCGTCCGCATCCCGATGACAGACCGCGTCGAGAGTTTGAACGCGGCAGTGGCGGGCAGCGTCCTGCTGTGGCATTTCAGAGGCGTGTAACGCATTCCCGGCCCCTCCGGGAGGGGGCAGCCGCGGAGCGGGTGAGGGAGAGAACCTTGCCATTGCCGGAAAATTTCGGGTTGAGATGAAGTTCTCTCCCTCAGTCGCCTGCGGGCGACAGCTCCCTCGCAGAGGGAGCCAAGGAGTTGCCCATGGACAAAACACTTGCCTGGCTGTGGCTGGCGGATGCCGTCGGCTCGGGCTGCCAATATGCGCAGGAGCTGCTGACGCTCTACCCCGACCCGGCGGAGCTGTACGACGCCCTGCGTGCCGGGACCGAGGCCCCGCCCGCCTGCCTGACGCCCCACGCGCTGGCACAGCTGCGGGACACGACGCCCTTTGATTATGAGGAACGGCTCGACCACTGCCTGCTGTCGGGCATCGACGTGCTGACGCCCGACGAGGGCGTATACCCGGACCGTTTGCGGGACCTGCCTGACCTGCCGCTTGCGCTCTACGTGACCGGCGACATCGCCTGCCTGAACGGGCGGCGGTACGCGGGCATGGTTGGCACGCGGCGGCCCAGCACCTACGGGCGGCAGGCCGCGTTTGACCTGTCACTGGCGATGGCGCGGGCGGGCGTCGTGCTCGTCAGCGGCCTGGCCGACGGACTGGACAGCGAGGCACACCGCGCCGCCGTGCAGGCTGATGTGCCGACGGTTGCCTTTCTGGGCACGGCCATCGACAAGACCTACCCCGCATCCAATGCGAAGCTGCGCACCGCCATTGAGAAGGGCGGCGGCGCGGTCTGCAGCGAGTATCCGCCCGGCTACAGCGGGCGCACGACGGGCACTTTTCTGGCCCGCAACCGGCTCATTGCCGCGCAGAGCGAGGCGCTCTGCGTCGCCGAGGCCCGCACCCGCAGCGGCACGCTGAACACCGTCGGCCACGCCGAGCGGCTGGGCCGCCCCGTGCTGGCCGTGCCGGGCAGCATCTACAGCGCTTTGAGCGAGGGCACAAACGAGCTGCTGCGCACCCACCGCGCCGAGCCGCTCTGCAAAGCCGCGGACGCGCTGGATATACTGGGTATTGGCGCGGAGACCGCCGCCCCGGCGCAGCAGCGGTTTGACCCCGCCACGGTCAGCGCCGATGCGCAGGCCGTCTACGCTGTGTTAAAGCCCACGCCCCAAAGCATCGACGCCCTGTGCGCCGCCGCAAGCCTGCCCGCCGGACGGGTGCTGGCGGCGTGTACCGAGCTGGAGCTGATGGGCGGAGCCCAGGCGCAGCCCGGAAGGCGGTACATTGCATTATAAGATAATAGATGAAGGCAGTGGCAAGGTGCCCGGGCGGATATGGAATCCGCCCCTACGGCTGTAGGGGTCGGCGTCCTCGACGACCCGGGGCGTTTGCGGCGGCGATAAGCTGGCGGGCGAACAATGTTCGCCCCTACAGGCAACGCTCGGAAGCATGCGTGTCATCTAAATTTAAACATTGAGGTAACTTATGCCAAAATTAGTCATCGTGGAATCCCCTGCCAAGGCCAAGACCATTGGCAAGTATCTGGGCCGCGGCTACAAGGTCACGGCCAGTATGGGCCATGTGCGCGACCTGCCCGCCAGCACGCTGGGCATTGATGTCGAAAATGGCTATACACCGAAATATATCACCATCAAGGGCAAGCAGAAGCTCGTCAAGGAGTTGAAGGCCGAGGCCAAAAAGTGCGACGGCGTCCTGCTGGCAACCGACCCGGACCGCGAGGGCGAGGCCATCAGCTGGCATCTGGCGAACATTCTGGGGCTGGACCCCAGCGCACCCAACCGCGTGACCTTTGACGAGATTACGAAGAAGGGCGTCAAGGAGGGCATGGCCCACCCGCGCGCCATCAATATCGACCTGTTCAACGCCCAGCAGGCCCGGCGCGAGCTGGACCGTCTGGTCGGCTACAAATTGAGCCCGTTCCTGTGGAAAAAGGTCCGCCGCGGCCTGTCCGCGGGCCGCGTGCAGAGCGTGGCCGTGCGGCTGATCCGGGACCGTGAGCTGGAAATTGAAAACTTCAAGCCCGACGAATACTGGAACATCGACGCGCTGCTGAACCCGCAGGGCGAGAAGGGCGAGTTCACGGCCCGCCTGGCCGCCACCGCCGACGGCAAAAAGCTGACCGTCACCAATAAGCAGCAGGCCGACGGCATCCTGGCCGCGCTGGACGGCAGGGACTATACCATCACGAAGATCGAAAAGGGCAAGCGCCGCCGCCAGCCCTCGCCGCCCTTCATCACGTCCACCTTGCAGCAGGACGCGAGCCGCGCGTTCGGCTTCTCGGCCACCCGCACGATGCGCGCCGCCCAGACGCTGTATGAAGGCGTGGACATTGCGGGCCACGGCACGGTGGGTCTTATCACCTATATGCGTACCGACTCGCTGCGCATTGCCGCCGAGGCTCAGGCCGCGGCCAAGACCTTTATTGCGGAGCGCTGGGGCGACAACTACGTCTGTAAGACCGCCCGCAAGTGGAAAAGCCGCTCCGCCACCGCCGCGCAGGACGCCCACGAGGCCATCCGCCCGTCTATGCCCGAGCTGACCCCCGACGAGGTCGAGCAGAGCATCAGCGGCGACACCGCAAAGCTCTACCGCCTGATCTGGAGCCGCTTTATGGCCAGCCAGATGGCCGACTGCATTCAGGACACCGTCTCCGCGTCCATCACGGCAGGGGACTACCTGTTCCGTGCGTCGGGCTTCCGCGTCTCGTTCGACGGCTTCACCGCGCTGTACGAGGAATCCACCGACGACGCCAAAAAGAAGGAGACCGCCCTGCCCCCGCTGGAGGAGGGCCAGACCCTCAAACTCAAAAAGCTGACGGCGGACCAGAAGTTCACCCAGCCGCCGCCGCTTTACACTGAGGCCACGCTGATCCACGCGCTGGAGGAAAACGGCATCGGACGCCCGTCCACCTATGCGCCCATCATCACGACCATCGTGGACCGCGGCTATGTGGAGAAGGACCAGAAGAAGCTGAAAACCACCCCGCTCGGCCAGGCTGTCAACACGGTCATGATGGAGCAGTTCCCCGACATCGTCAACGTAAAATTCAGCGCTGACATGGAGAAAAAGCTCGACGTTGTTGAAGCCGGTCAGGCGGACTGGGTCAAGACCATCGACGACTTTTACCAGGGCTTTGAAAAGAGCCTGGAGCAGGCCGAGAAGAATATGGAGGGCAAGCGCATCAAGGTCGAGGACATCCCCACGGATGAGATCTGCGAAAAATGCGGGCGGCCCATGGTCATCAAATCGGGCCGCTACGGCAAGTTTGTGGCGTGCTCGGGCTTCCCGGAGTGCCGCAACGCCCACCCGCTGGTCAAGGACACGGGCGGCCTCTGCCCGCTGGACGGCGGCCACATGCTGGTGCGCAAGAGCGCCAAGGGCCGCGTCTACTACGGCTGCAGCAACTACCCCAAGTGCAACTATATGACCTGGGACGAGCCGGTGCCCGAAAAGTGCCCCCAGTGCGGCAGCACCCTCTTTAAAAAGAAGGGCAAGCTGTACTGTGCCAAAGAGGGGTGCGGGTTTGTGAAGGCGATTGAGAAGAAATGACCGCTTTCGGCACTTCTGTAGGGGTCGATGCCTGCATCGACCCGCGGACAGGCTGCCGACTTGCGGGCGGATGCGCGTATCCGCCCCTACAACCTGCGGAAAACAGAGACGTTACGGAGAAACTATGCAAGTGAAAATCATCGGTGCCGGTCTGGCCGGCTGCGAGGCGGCGCTTTGGCTGGCGGACCGCGGCGTGCAGGTCGAGCTGTACGAGCAGAAGCCCGCAAAATATTCCCCGGCCCATAAAAGCGCGGGCTTCGCGGAGCTGATCTGCTCCAACTCGCTCAAGGCCGAGCGCCCCGACTCCGCGTCGGGCCTTTTGAAAATTGAGATGAAGATGATGGGCAGCCATCTGTTGGACGCCGCCGAGACCGCCCGCGTGGCGGCGGGCGGTGCGCTGGCCGTGGACCGCGATGTGTTTTCCACCGCCGTGACCGAAATGGTGGAAAACCACCCCAACATCACGGTCCGGCGCGAGGAGGTCACGGCGCTGGACGAGAGCGCACCCGTGCTCGTCGCCAGCGGCCCGCTGACCGAGGGCGCACTGGCACAGGCCGTCGCTGCGCTGACCGGCGACCATCGGCTGAGCTTTTACGACGCTGTCGCGCCCATCGTGACCGCCGAGAGCCTTGACTATGACAAGGTTTTTGCCGCGTCCCGCTATGGCTGCGGCGAGGCGGACTACCTGAACTGCCCGTTCAATAAAGAGGAATACGAGGCGTTCCACGCGGCGCTCATTGCCGCCGAGCGCGCGCCGCTCCACGACTTTGACGGCGACCTGACCGTCTACGAGGGCTGTATGCCGATTGAGGTCATGGCCGCCCGCGGCGCGGATACGATCCGGTTCGGCCCCCTGCGCCCCGTCGGTCTGCGCGACCCGCGCACCGGCCACCGCCCCTGGGCCGCCGTCCAGCTGCGCGCCGAGAACACGGCCCGCACGCTCTATAACCTCGTCGGCTTCCAGACCAACCTGAAATGGGGCGAACAGAAACGGGTGTTCAGCATGATCCCCGGCCTGGAGCACGCCGAATTTGTGCGGTACGGCGTCATGCACCGCAACACCTTTTTGGAGAGCCCGAAAGTTTTGACAAAGCAGCAGTTCTTGAAAGAACATCCCAACGTGTTTTTTGCAGGGCAGATCACCGGCTTTGAGGGCTATATGGAGAGCGCGGCGTCCGGCTTGCTGGCGGCGCACCAGATGCTTGCACGGCTCAAGGACCGTGAGCTGCCGCCGCCCCCGGCGGCAACGATGTGCGGCGCGCTGCTGGACTACATCACGACACCGAACAAGGACTTCCAGCCGATGGGTGCGAACATGGGCATCCTGCCCCGCACCGAGGAGATCAACATCATCCGCGACAAGCGCGAGCGCTACATGGCGCTTTCGCAGGCCGCGCAGGACGCCATGCAGGCGTGGGTAAAGGAGTACGAAGCATGAAAATTTTAGTGGATGCCATGGGTGGCGACAACGCCCCGCTGTGCGTTTTGCAGGGCGTGAGCCAGGCCGCGGCGGAGTTCGGCGACGGCATGGAGCTGGTGCTGCTGGGTGAGGAAAAAGCCATCCGCGACTGCGCAAAAGAGAATAAAATCGACCTTGCACCGTTTGAGATCCTCAACTGCACCGAGACCATCGACATGCACGATGACCCGGTCAAGGCTGTGCGCCACAAAAAGGATTCCAGCCTTGTGAAGGGTCTGACCATGCTGAAGAACGGCGAGGCCGATGCCTTTGTCAGTGCCGGCTCCACCGGTGCGCTGCACGTCGGCACCAGTCTCATCGTGCGCACGGTCAAGGGTGTCAAGCGCCCGGCGCTGGCCACCCCGATGCCCGGCGCCAAGCAGAATTTCCTGCTGCTGGACTGCGGTGCGAACGTCGAGTGCCGCCCCGAAATGCTGAACGCCTTCGGCACGATGGGCAGCGTCTACGCCGAGAAGGTCATGGGCCGCGAAACGCCGAAGGTCGCGCTTGTCAACAACGGCGCGGAGGACACGAAGGGCACGCCGACCTACCGCGAGGCTCACAAGCTGCTGAAGGCAAACCCCTGCATCCACTTTGCGGGCAACATCGAGCCGCGCTACATCATGGACGGTGACGTGGACGTCGTCGTCTGCGACGGCTTTGTCGGCAACGTCGTGCTGAAATTGACCGAGGGCGTCGCCAAAACGCTGCTGGGGATGCTGAAAAAAATCTTCTTGCAGAACCTGATCACCAAGCTCAGCTATCTGGGCATCAAGGGCGGTCTGGGCGAGCTGAAACGTATGATGGACTCCGAGGAGGTCGGCGGCGCACCGCTGCTGGGCGCCGCGAAGCCGGTCATCAAGGCGCACGGCTCCAGCCACGCCAAGGGCATCAAGAACGCCATCCGTCAGGCCAAGCTCTGCGTCGCCAACGACCTGTGCGGCACGATGGAGAAGGCGCTGGCAGAGGTGGCTGCACAGAAGGAAGAAGCAGACGCTTAAAAGGTAAGCTGCCCTGTAGGGGCCGGACATGTCCGGCCCGCGGCATAAAAAATACCGCCCGTAAAAGGGCAATCGAG
>OMFO01000912.1_pt1 | contig 8518 bp, 9 predicted proteins | sample 1645611 | NCBI WGS metagenome assembly OMFO01 (sample SAMEA103958147, study PRJEB25191) | human gut metagenome | biome: human-associated habitat [ENVO:00009003]; feature: intestine environment [ENVO:2100002]; material: feces | place: Germany | collected 2013/2015
CCTCCAGCCGTTCATGCTTGATTGAGTGCATGGTGCAGGCTGTCCGGGAACGGTTCTTGTAGGTTGAGCAAGAATAATATACATTGTTGTTCTTGCCAACGCATCGGGTAATGGCCCGCCCGCAATCGGCACATTTCAGAAAGCCGCTGAATAAATGTACCTCACGGCCTTTCGGGGAAGTACGGGTATCACGCTGTAAGAGAGCCTGTACCTTATCGAAAGTTTCATAGTCGATAATGGCCTCATGCGTTCCAGCCACTTCCACCCATTCCTCACGGGGAACAGCTTCAATCTGGTGTACCTTGTAGCTTTTCACCCGGCTCCGGCCTTGGGCTAAATCCCCGGTGTAGGTCGGATTGGTAAGAATGGAGTGGATCATGCGGGCTCCCCACATAGGATCGTCATACCCTCTTGTCGAAACAGGCAAGCCCTTTTGTGCCTTGTAAGCCGAGGGGCTCGGTACGCCGTGTTCGTTCAGGTACAACGCGATAGCACGTTTTGATGACCCTTGAATAAGCATTGTGAAAATGAGTTTGACATTTTCAGCAGCATCGGGATCAACAATCAGCCTGTGCTTGTCCTTTGGGTGCTTTACATAGCCGTAAGGAGCAAATGCTCCGATATACTGGCCGTTGCGCCGTTTGTAATCAAATACCTGCCGGATCTTTTTGGAAGTCTGATAGCAGTAATTATCGTTCATCACATTTGTAATGGGAACGATGATATTTGAAACGCTGTCGGGGTTCTTGTAGCTGTCCACATTCTCAGCAAGACTGATAAAGCGAACACCCATTTGAACAAACAGGTTATCGATCAAACTTCCGGCATCGCTATAATTTCGTGCGAAGCGGGACAGGTCTTTTACTATAACGCAGTTGATTTTACCACTCATGACATCCGCCAAGAGCCGTTGAAAATCTTCACGGTTGGCGTCCGTTCCAGTATGTCCGTCATCGGCTGCTGTACAGAAAGGACTAATAACCTCACGCCGTACAGGATTCCAGGCGCAAGGTTTCCATCAGAGCTTTGATCTCATCGACAAGGTTCAGCCGAATGTCCATGCGCCCGTCCGGGTAGATGGTGACGGAGTGCAGCAGCTCGATTGAGATTTCCCTGGTCAGCGCCGTAATCCCGGCATAGCTCTTGAACTTCTCAATTACGGCGTTGCTATTGTTGTCGCTGCCGCTCATCTTTCGCTCCAGCTCCAAGACCGTGCGGGAGATTTCCTCTGCTTGCGCCGTCATGCTTTTCTTCTGCGCCGCAAAGCTCTCGCGGGAGATTTCGCCCTCTACCAGTCCTTCATAGAGGTCTTGTAGCCGCTTGTCAAGCCGGGCTTTCCGGCTCTGGAGGGTCTGCAACTGTCGCTGCGCCTGCTTGCGGTCAAGCTGCCGCTGCTCTTGCCTTGTTTGCAGAAGCCTGTCTATACTGACGGCGTATTGAGCGTAGACCTGTATGGTATCAACCACAGCTTCCAGAATATCGGCCTCCGGGACTCTTTCCTCCGAGCAGTCAAAGCCGGTATTCAGCCGTTTCGTGACGCAGCGGTAGGAACCGCTCTTTCTGCTGTCCCGCTGCATGGCGTGACCGCATACGCCGCAGATTACCTTCCGTTTCAGCGGATTCCCGCCGCCCGTCATGACTTCTCGCTCCCTGTATTCCCGCATACAAATCTGCGCTTTTTCAAACAGCGCCTCCGACACAATGGCCTCGTGCCTGCCGGGGACGATAACCCAATCATTGCGGGATATCTTGACCGTGTGGGTGCTGCCTACAATGTCCCGGCTTCGTTTGCCGTACACCGTCTTTCCAATATACCGCTCGTCCCGCAGGAATTTTGCAACCAGATTGGCCGTCCAGAAGTTTTCCTCTTGGATGCTGCGCCACGGCGTTCTTGTGCAGCCTGTCTCAATCTTGTAGTTCTTCGGAGAGAGTATGCCGTCGCCGTTCAGCGCCGCCGCTATCTGCCATGTTTTTGTACCACCCGCCGCCATTTGGAAGATGCGCCGTACCACGTCGGCGGCTTCCGTATCCACCAGCAGATGGTTCTTGTCCTCCGGGTCTTTGACATATCTTGGAGAGATGGCCCGCTTTCAGCAAATTCAATTTTCACGCCAACACCACCGATGCAAAAGCAGTATGGATTTTTGATAGTCTGCAAAAATCGAGAGATGCGCTCCTTTCGGGAAAGCGCATTGTCAAAGGTCATACCGCTCACATCAGGCAGGGACTCGGCAGCCACCGCGCCAATGTCAACGCTTCTCATTTGTTCAAGTTCCTGTGTAGTTAATTTCACGGTAAACCTCCTTCGCAGATTGATAGAACGCCTCCCTCTGTTTGGTAGGGAAACGCAACAGGCCAGCACCACTGGGATGCTGGCCTGTTGCCTTACTCCACCTTGGGACACTTTGTCTCGAGGTTTATTATAGTTTTTGAATATTAGAGAGCGCCGCACATATTTACTTGGCCTGTCCAAAGACAATCTTTATTTTCTGTGCGGCGCTCTCAACGCAAGTAAAGCGACACGCCCGGAGGAACAGGCAGCCAACCTGTTCAGCGCCGGATCATGGCCTTGGGATGGCCGGGCTCATTTACGATGTTGGTGTTGTTCGCTCAATCTCTTTTTGGAAATGTCACCGCGCACCCACCGTCTGGCTCCCCGAACTTACTCAGGGTTGCCGTTATTCCCTTGCGTTAGGAAGAAAACCTCCTCTCATAAACCGAGACATTTTTTCATCAATTCCAAGTGGGTTAAGATGAAAAAATCAAAAAGTTTTTTTCATGCGTTCAAGGCCACGCTTGATCGACTGGCGAATAGACTCCTCATGTACGCCCTCGGCCTCGGCAATTTCCTTAATCGACTTGCCAAGAATGATATGTGCGTCAATTCTGCGGCCCTGAATCTCCGGCAGAGAATTGAGAGCGTTCCACAGACGAAGAAAGGTTTCCATTCGTTCAAGGAGCTCCTGCGGGGTCGGCTCATGCAGGCAAGCGGAATATTCAATCCCGTCATCGCAGTCCAAAGAATACTGCGCCTTGTGCCGGGAGAGCCGCCGCTGGTAGGCCATTTCATAGCGGGCATCGGCCTTGAATACCTCGGCCACCTCGTCAGAAACTTCGATAAGCTGATCCTGCGTGTACCAATAATAAAAATCTTTCAGATTGATAGTAGTCATCGTAAAATCCTCCATTTCAGTTTGTTCGGGGTTGGTCGGAAACGAAATGGAGTAACGGCGGAGAACGGCACCGCACCTCGGGACACTTTGTCTCGAAGTCTGGAAATCAAAATGCGCCTGCGCGACACAAAGCCGCACAAGCGCATGAAAATATATTATCGGTTATGTACTGTTTAATTTCACATTCAAAGCCGGACTGCTCCGATGGAGGGGCTACGCTTTTTTTAGCTGGTGCAGATCATGGATACTGCGAAACAAAAAGAAGGACACGGTAAATTAACCTCCAATCGGCTACCGTGTCCCTGCAAGTCGTCATTGGTTTGTGTAAACGCAAAGAAACCGCGATCAGGCAGCATCCAATAAATTTCCCAACTCTACGCATAACTGTTTCCTCACTGAACGAAAGTAAGGAACATGGCAAGCGCAACAATTCCCACCATCAGCAGCAGACAAAAAACGCTGATTGCAGTTGATACAATATTGATTATGCTGCGGCTTTCCCTGCTCCGCACACATACCACCGAAAGGATCAGACCCAGCAGGACAAAAACGATATTGGCTCCGGCCCAAGCGGTTCGGACTCCATCCGACAGCGAAAGGTGCAGAAGCGATGGGGCAAGAGCCGCCAGCGGTAGGATGCTCACAATGAGCGCAGCGATACTAACTGATTGAAATTTTTTCTTTTCCATAGTTTTACCTCATTTCTTTTTTCCCAAATTGGGTGACAGCCAGCGCGAAAAACAGGCCAAACACTACAATCGCGCACGGCAGGAACGGAAACACCGAAAAAGCGGCGTCGGAAGTTTCTGCTGTAAAGTCATGAAGAGAGCAGGAAACGAGATAACCGCTGTAACAGTACGGGTAGGCGATCCACAGCGGCGTATTCGCAACCAATACACCGGGAATCACAAGCAGCAGATTTAATCCCACAGAAAGAAGCGGCTTTTCAAACAGCACAGTGATGGCCCACATAGCCGCAATGCACGGCAGCATAGTCAGAAACAGCCCCAAGCACCATTTCAGAAGATACAGGATCGGCAGGGTTTCTGTTACTTCCATTGTCTGTGTCGCAATCAACCCAGCGATTACAAATACGACAAGAAACACCACCATCTCCATAAACAGATAAAAGGTAAGCACACAGAATTTGGCAATGGATAATGCGCAGCGGCTGACCGGCAGCGCCAGCATTTTCAGAATCCCGTTATTTCCTGTTTCTCGTCCTGCGATCATCACGCAAACCACGATCATGCTGAATGGAAGCAGATAGTAGGCGTAAACAAGCGCACTTTGAATAAACATGGCAGGCCACGCATTGGTGTATTCCGGTGTAAAGTAGTTGCTCAAATTCGCAACCCCGGAAACCACCACCAATAAAGGTGCAATGAAAATCAGGGGTACGATTTTGGAGCGTTTTACTTTCATAAACTCGATTTTGAGTAAATCCAAAAAACTCATTTCTTATTATCCCTCCTTACTCGTAGCGTCTGTACTTCGCCAGCCACAAGCCCACAGCAAGGAACAACAGTGTTTCCACCAAAGCGACAAGGGCAACCGTCGAATCAGGCTGGGCGCTCATGGCTACTGCTGGTTTCAGAATAATCACAAAAGGATGCACCAGCAAAAGCGTCAGCCCCGAATTTGCAAGGGCCATACCACTCAGAAAACCGGCAACACCAATTCCAAGCGGCACCCACATATTTTCAAAGCGCGCGGAAATCAACAGCATAAACGACAGTACCGGCATGGATGTGAGAAAAGAGTATCCGGCAAAGCGTACCAGCGTACCCATCTCAAATGCTCCGTCCGGCAAGTCCGTCATTCCAATCTGTGCAAGTGCCAGGTTTTGCAGCACGATTGCAACCAAAAACATGACCGTCAGAATCAGAAATTTGCACAGATACATGGCCGGGACGCTGACGGGAAGCATATACATCTTCTTTACAGCACTTCCCTTAAATTCCATGTTGTAGATCATGCAGGCAGCAACCACGATACCGAACAGATTCAGCACCATAATCATGCCGTAGAGCTGGGTCAACAAGACATCCATCGGGGCCAGCGGCAAATTCAGGAGTGTGTCTTTCCGCACAATGAAATTGACAAATGCGTAGGCGGCTCCCAAGACACCAACGGCCAGCAGCACGGGAATCACGCCGGTTCGCTTTCCTTTCCGAAGTTCGATTGCCAGCGTTTTCATAATTTTGCCCTCTGCTTTCTGTCCATGTTATCTTTCTCAACCATAGAAAGAAACACATCTTCCAGATTGTCCGCAGCGAAGCCGGATTGCAGGGCGTATTGACGCAGATCATTCATGCTTCCCTCAAACAGCAGCCGCCCGTGGTTGAGAATCCCAATGTCATCTGCAATCAATTCGATTTCAGACAGCATATGGGACGAGATCAGCACCGTGCAGTCGTAAAGGCTGGGCAAGGATTTTACCAGATTGCGGATTTCGTGGATACCAGACGGGTCAAAACCGTTTGTGGGTTCGTCCAGAATCAGAATCGGCGGACGCCCCAAGAGCGCCCCGGCAAGGCCCAAGCGTTGCTTCATTCCCAGCGAATACTGTTTTGCCAGCCGGTCGCCAAACTCGGTCAGCCCTACCAGTTCCAGAGCATCTTCCACATCAGCTTTCGACAGTCCCAAAATGCGGCGGATAATGTCAAGATTTTCCCGCCCGGTGAGATTTGCGTAGAAAGATGGCGCTTCGATGAAATAGCCGATCTCTTTGAGAATGGCAATCCGATCCTGCGGAAACTGTTTCCCATCAATGGTAAAGCTGCCTTTTGTGGGAGCGGTCAACCCCAACAGCATTTTCATGGTAGTGGATTTGCCTGCCCCGTTCGGGCCAAGAAAACCATAAATGCTGCCCTTGCGAATATGAAGCGAAACATGATTGACCGAAGTGAAGTTCTTATATTTCTTGGTCAAATGTTCCGTTGTAATGATATAGTCCATAGAAACATCTCCTTTCGATGCTTCTATGGTACAACTTCAACCTGACATCTACATTCTCCCGTCCTTACTTTTACCTTACTTTTTGAGGATGCCCTCCGCAGACTTGAAATCCTATGTTATAATACTTTCGGGAGGTGACGCTATGGACAACTCTTTTCTGCATCGGAAGAAGCTCTTGCTTGTAGACGATGAGCCAGATTTGCTGAAAATGGTATCCGATATTTTAAGCGATGCTGGTTTTGAAACGGTACTTACTGCCGCAACGGTAAAAGAGGCTATAATAACGGCAGAAAAAGAAAAACCCGACTTGATGGTTTTGGATGTCATGCTGCCAGATGGGGACGGCTTTTCCCTGATGAAGCAGCTCCGCACTTTTACAAATGTGCCAATCATCTTTCTGACCGCAAAAGACGAAGCAGCAGACAAGTTGGCCGGTCTTGGCCTTGGAGCAGACGATTATATTTCAAAGCCGTTTATGCCGCAGGAGCTATTACTGCGTGTCTATGCGGTTTTGCGCCGAACTTATAAAGAGGACAGCCCGCGGGTTTTCCTGGATGGATGTACGATTGATTTTAGCCGGGCAGAGGTCAACAAGGGCGGCGAGATTATCCCCCTGACCGCAAAAGAGCATACCCTGCTGGAAACGCTGGCCCGCAACGAGGGAAAGATCGTTACGGTTGACGCTCTTTGTGAAGCATTATGGGGCGACAATCCTTTCGGCTATGAAAATAGCCTGAATGCCCATGTACGGCGGATTCGGGAAAAAATTGAAGCCGATCCCTCAAAGCCCGTTTCCCTGATTACGATCAAGGGGCTGGGTTATAAACTGATTACAAGGAAGTGACGCCATGAAATCTTTTGGAACCTATATTTCAAAGCACTTGGCGTCTTTCGCTGCGTTTCTTTTGATCCTGGTAATTGTCAATGTCGTTCTGTATGGCGTGACTTTCTATCACACAGTTTCAGAGGATTACGGAGAAGCGTCCCCGCACGCCATGCTTGAGCTGACCTCTACTGCGGCTACCACAGAAGGTTTGCCCGATTATGCAGAGCAGAAATTGCGCCAGTACAATATCTGGGCCATGTATCTAACGTCAACGGGCGAATGCTTCTGGCGGCTCGATGTGCCACAAGAAGTGCCGCAACATTACAGCATTCAAGAGGTAGCTTTATTTTCCAAAGGCTATCTGGAGGATTATCCTGTTTTTGTCTGGAGTACAGAGGATGGATTGTTAGTTTTAGGGTATCCAAAGAATAGCTATATGAAGCTCACCAGCAACTACTATTCCATGGAGACTATTCAGAAAATTCCCCTCTATGTGATAGGAATGTTGGGCATGGATGTGCTGTGCCTGTTTTTGGCCTACTATTTTTCAAAACGCAGGATCATCCAGAACACGGAACCGATTGTAGATGCCATTGAAACATTGGCCGATGGCAAACCCGTTTCTCTCCATATTGATAGAGAGTTATCCGAAATTGCGAACAGCGTAAATAAAGCCTCTCTGATATTAAGCAGGCAAAACGAAGCCAGAGCCAACTGGATCAGCGGGGTCTCTCATGACATCCGAACTCCGCTTTCTATGATTATGGGCTATGCAGACCGGATCGCCGCAGACAAAACAGCCAGTGAGGGGGTAAAAGAGCAGGCTGTGATCGTGCAAAAGCAAAGCGCCAAAATCAAAGAACTCGTGCAGGATTTGAATTTAGTATCGCAGTTGGAATATGAGATGCAGCCGCTTCATAAAGAGATGGTTCGCTTATCCAAACTACTGCGATCCTATGTAGCAGACCTGTTGAATACAGGAATTTCCGATAGCTACAACATCGGAATTAAGATCACTCCTGACGCCGAAAATGCTGTGTTGGAATGTGATGCCAGATTGATTTCGCGAGCCGTAAACAACCTTGTCCAGAACAGCATGAAACATAACCCACAGGGCTGTGAAGTCTGCATTTCTCTTACAGCATCGCAAAACCATCTTATCTTGGCGGTTACGGATAACGGAATGGGTCTGCCTGCTGAAAAGCTGCAAGAGCTGGAAGAAAAACCGCATTATATGGAAAGCACAGATGAACGGCTTGATTTAAGACATGGGCTTGGATTGCTGATTGTCCAACAAGTCGCCATAGCTCATAACGGCACTTTCAAACTTACTAATGTTTTCCCGAAAGGGTGTGAAGCTGCTTTAATATTCCCGTATATCGGATAAACAGGCAAGTACAAATCTATAAGAAAACGCCAGATTTCCGTGAGGGAAAACTGGCGCGCCAAGAACAGCCATTATTATACTGAATTACATGGAACGATAATGCCGATGCAATGTTATACTTGCCCGGAGGAGGAGCAATGCTTTTTTTAACTGATGTAGATCATGTGGGCT